>Ga0308167_1000087_pt1 | contig 224773 bp, 202 predicted proteins | sample PhyCR1_2_FD_202138 | JGI IMG/M metagenome (GOLD analysis project Ga0308167, IMG submission 202138) | Phyllosphere microbial communities from UC Gill Tract Community Farm, Albany, California, United States - DLSLRC.R1 | ecosystem: Host-associated > Plants > Phyllosphere > Unclassified | place...
CGCGGAATTCAGGTGTATGTTGCTTGCGTGGCTTTTTAGTGGTTGATGCTGGTTTTGTCATGTGAGTCACCTCTTGCTTGAGAGTTTACTCACTTAGTCGCGTGTCCACTATTGCTGGGTAAGATCATCGTACCTGCCTCGGGCGAGGTGCAGATCGGCGACGTAATCGTTATGCAGGTGAAGGCAGAAGAACCAAATCATGCAGCGGTTTATCTGGGCGATGGCATTATGCTGCATCACATGTACGGACAACTCAGTAACCGGGTACCTTATGGCGGGTATTGGGCTGAACGGACTATCACCATTTTGCGTTACAACGACTGATCTGCTGCTATCATATGGACGTGGAATTCTATAGGGATAATGGAAATGAATAAGAAGTTTTTAATTTTTATTGCGGTGGTTATTTTGTTCTTGGCTTTTGTGTTCTTCTATCCAAAAAAGAAGATAGATGATACCCCTGTTAACACGAACACCGCATCTAGCCTGGTGGAAATTGGTCAGTCAGCGGTATTAAAAAGCCTAAAAGATCCTGACTCGGCTAAATTTGGATACTCTTACCAAGGTAAGGACAGATTTACCTTATGTGGCACTGTAAACGCAAAAAATGGTTATGGTGGATATACAGGGGATACGCGTTTTACCTATTCTTTGGAAAATGGTCAGTTGGTGTTCGATGATGGTAGTGGCGGGTTTTCTGAAACATGGGGGAGTATGTGCGATAAGGCAAAGCCCAAGATATTAGTGAACTAAAGATTAAAACCGCTTCGGCGGTTTTTTTATTGGAGACCGTATGCCGATATTAATTCCGGAAGTAAAATTTATACGTCTTTATGGAGTACTTGGTGAGAAATTTGGGCGTGTTCATCGCTTTGCTGTAGATAGCCCTCAAGAGGCCATTAAAGCTCTATGTGTGAATTTTCCAGATTTGCAAAAATTTCTTTTAGAGAGCAAAGATCGCGGACTCACATTCGCTGTTTTCGAGGGAAAGCGTAACCTCTCAAAGGATGATTTATCCTTCCCTTCTAATGGGGCTGATATCCGTATAGCCCCTGTTGTTATTGGTAGTAAAAAAGCAGGTATGTTCCAAACTATTCTCGGGGCCGTAATGGTTGTAATCGGCGCTATTGGTGCATTTACCCCCTGGGGGCAAGCGCTAGGTGGTGCGGCGTGGGGGAGCTATATGATGCAGATGGGTGGCGCTATGATGCTTGGCGGGGTTATCCAAATGCTATCACCGATGCAGGGCGGACTAGCATCACGCCAAGATCCGGACAATAAACCGTCATACGCATTCGGCGGCCCGGTAAATAGCATTGCGCAGGGTAATCCGGTTCCGATCCTCTACGGCCAGCGCCGCATAGGTGGTGCCATTATCTCCGCTGGCATCTACGCAGAAGACCAGCAGTAATTAAAATACGCTGATTTACAGAACCCGCTCCGGCGGGTTTTTTTACGCCTGGAGAAAAGAATGCACGTTATTGAAGGCCGTAAAGGTGGTAGCAGCAGCCCAAGCACTCCGACAGAATCACCCGATTCTTTGCAGTCCACATCTTACGCAAAAATACTTCTGGCGCTGGGTGAGGGAGAGTTTGCCGGCGAACTTGATGGTACCCGAATTTTTCTCGATGGCACTCCGCTGACGTCAGCAGATGGCACTGAAAATTTCCCCGGCGTGAAATGGGAGTTCCGCTCAGGTACACCACATCAGGATTACATCCCCGGAATGCCTGATGTTGAAAATGAAATCACGGTCAGTACCGAGTTGACGAGTGAGCGCGACTGGGTTCGTTCGGTGACCAATACCCAACTTTCTGCTGTGCGTTTAAGGGATTCTTGGGCGCAATTACAACAACAGCAGGATAATGGGGACGTTGTGGGGTATCGCATTGAATATGCGATCGACGTTGCCACCGATGGCGGCGCTTATCAAGAAGCTCTGCGCACTGCTGTTGATGGCAAAACAACAACAAAATATGAACGCAGTCACCGTATCGATTTACCCCCGGCTTTAACTGGCTGGCAGGTTCGCGCTCGTCGTTTGACGCCGAACAGCACCAGTAATCGTATAGCCGATAAGATGGTTATTGAGGCAATTACAGAGACGATAGATGCCAAACTGCGCTATCCAGAAACAGCGCTGTTATTTATCCAGTTCGATGCAAAGCAGTTTCCTAATATCCCACAAGTTTCCTGTGAGCCAAAAGGCAGAATTATCCGCGTGCCATCGAATTATAACCCTGAGACACGGGAATATACCGGGGTGTGGGACGGGACATTTAAAACAGCATGGACGAATAACCCCGCCTGGATAACCTATGACCTGATGATAAATGACCGGTTCTCTATCGGAACCCGAGTAAAGGCTGAAAACCTCGCGCTGACGAAATGGGACTTGTACCAGATTGGACAGTATTGCGATCAGTTAGTGCCGGATGGCCGGGGCGGTGACGGAAAAGAACCGCGTTTTCTGTGTGATGTTTACATCCAGTCACAAGAGGATGCTTGGAACGTACTACGCGACATCGCGTCTATTTATCGCGGCTCTACGTTCTGGGCAAACAACGGCATGAATGTCCTGGCCGACATGCCCGCCGATGTTAAATACATTTTCACCCGCGCCAACGTTAAAGATGGCAAGTTTACCTATGCCAGCGCCAGCGAGAAAACGCATTACAGCACCTGCATGGTGAGCTGGAGCGACCCGGCAAACGGTTATCAGGACGCGATAGAGCCAGTCGCAGAACAATCACTAATTCGACGTTATGGCATCAAACAAGCTGACCTGACGGCGATCGGGTGTATTCGAAAGTCTGAAGGTATCCGCCGGGGTAAATGGCTGTTACACACCAACGACAAGGATCGCCTGGTGTCATTCACCGTGGGCCTTGATGGCAAAGTGCCGTTGCCTGGTTGGATTATTGCCGTAGCTGATGAAATGCTGGCAGGGCGGCCGCTCGGTGGCCGTATCAGTTCGGTAGATGGCCGCAATATCAACCTTGATCGGGTTTCCTCCGCAGCTGTTGGCGAACGTTTGATTTTGAACCTGCCAAGCGGTAAGGCCGAGGGGCGAACCATTGCGGCTGTATCGGGTAAAACCGTTACGGTCACGACGGCGTATTCCGAAACACCGGTTGCTGAGGCCGTGTGGGCAGTTGACGCGTCAGACCTTGCACTGCAGCAATTCCGCGTTACAGGCATTAAAGAAGGCGATGACGGGGTATCGTTCGATATTACCGCTGTCGAGCATGACCCAAATAAATTTGCAAAAATCGATACAGGTGCGCGGATTGAAGACCCGCCGATCAGCGTTATCCCGCCAGGTGTGCAGCCGCCGCCGAAGAATGTTCAGATAGGTGAGTCGTCAGCCATTATTCAAGGGCTGGCCGTGGCCACACTACGTGTTACATGGGATCGGGCTGAAAGTGCCATTGCCTATGAGGCGGAGTGGCGGCGTGATAATGGCAACTGGATACCGGCGGCCAGAACGTCAACGCAGGGTTTTGAGGTGCCTGGGATTTATGCCGGTCGATATCAGGCTCGTGTACGTGCCATTAACGCGGCGGAGATTTCCAGCGTATGGGCAAACGCCCCTGAAACCGTACTGAAAGGGAAGGAGGGTAAGCCGCCGAAGCCTGTCGGGTTTACTGCCTCCCCGTTGTTGTGGGGCATTCAGCTTGATTGGGGATTCCCGGCCGGCGCAGAAGACACGCTGAAAACAGAAATCCAATACGCTATATCGCAAGATGGGCAGGATGCTTTATTGCTTGCTGATGTCCCTTATCCGCAACGCAGCTACATAATGACGGGGCTAAAAGCAGGACAGGTGTTTTGGTTCCGTGCCCGTCTACAAGACAAGACCGGCAACCAGGGCGACTGGATTGAGTGGGTGCAGGGACAGGCAAATGCGAATGCTGGGGATTACCTGGAGGGGATAGGCGATGGTTTCCTGACGGATAAGGACGGTGATCGCCTTACGGGTGACATCGATACCAACATTGAAGCCATCATTCAGAATGCGCTGGCCAACAATGCAACCGTCGATCATCAGTGGGCGCAATACGGTGAGGTGCGTGCTGATATTCTTGTCGTGAAAACCACAATCGCTCAGGTCGATAATGCACTGGCTGAAATGTCTACGCAGGTGCAGGCACAGATTGGCGATATGGTTGCGGTTTTGGAAGACAAACTGACGGCAACAGTTGATGCCGACGGCGCGACAGCCATTCATACGTTGAAAGCCGGCGTGCGGGTGAATGGCGTGTTCTACAATGCGGGAATGTCGATCGCTGTGCTTGCTGAGGCCGGAAAGCCGGTGGTGACGCGCGTAGGATTCAATGCCAATCAGTTCGTGTTAATGAGCGGTAGCGGGGATCACCAATACTCACCGTTTGCCGTTATTGATGGGCAGGTATTTATTGACAGTGCTTTTATCAAAGACGGCACAATCGATAACGCAAAAATCGGCAATTATATTCAGTCCAATGATTATGCCGATAATGCCCGTGGCTGGCGCATTGATAAGTCGGGTGGGATTTCGATCAATGGCTCGGTCAGTGGGCAGGGCCGTATGAAAATAGATAATCTGGCGATACGCATTTTCGATGACGTTGGCACAGAGAGAATAACGCTGGGGTATTTAGGATGACATACGGTTTCCGATTAAACGCAGGAGGAAAGAAGCCGATTGATATAACGCAGGTCACCTACGGTTCTGCGTTATATTTTGGCAGACCTGAACGGCCCGACCCGCTCAACCCGCGCCTATTTTGCCCTATCGACTGGTCAGGCTTTAACCCGAACACGGCAAAAATAGGCATTCATTCCGGGGCGGATCGCTTCGACTGGGGAGGGAATGTCAGCATTACAGCCGATGGCTTGTGGCTGGAGCGACCCATCAACTACGCAACTGATAGCGAAACGCCTACCGGTTTACCGTGGTGCACCGTGATAGTAACCGCATTGCCTGCCAGCACGGGTGATGCCTATGGCCTGAGGATATCTAACCCGAACGGGGTTAGCCCCTTGCTGATACCCACGCGTGCCATTCAGGTTCTTTCGTATGCAACGGTGATTGCCGGGAATATCGGTAGTTTTGACATCCCCGGCATCCAGACCAGCGACATTATTTTTGTTGGTGCAACTGTGCCAGGGCAGACCTTCAGCTGTATCCGTGGGATGTCCCGGTACAACCAGAACACGCTGAGCTTTGTGGGGGACACTAACGGGGTGCGGGTATTGGCGTTTCGTAATGTGGGTGCGGCGCGTGTGGGCGGGTATGGGATCAGGATTGTTAATCCGGCCGGCAGCATATCGATTTCTGATGCGCAACCGCCGCTGATCCTCACGGATACATTCGGGGATTACACGCACAGCCTGCCGTATCGAGTGGGATTTACCCCAGTCATTACCGGTACGGCCGGTTGGTATTCCGGCGCTCGCTGGAGAAAGTCAACGTGGGGCATATCGTCAACGGCTGATAATTCGACGTCCGGAATTTGGGAGGCGGAGCACTGGCGAGAAGATGTTGTTTATGCTGACGGGAACTACCGCTGCCGCTCCGTTATTAACTGCATCGATATCGATATGTATCCAGAACATTTTGGCGGCGGTTGATAAACGGCAAAGTTTGCAGGCACCACCTCTATTTACTCTCTCTATAACCTCGCCGTTGCGAGGTTTTTTTATTGCCAAAACAGGAGCATATGATGCCAGTAGGCACGATAACGTTAACGAATAATTCAGCGGTAGTCGCAGGCGCTGGCACGGCATTCGATAACGAGTTGAAAGCCGGTGACATGATTGTGAGCGTGGTCGGTGGTGTCACTTATACGCTGCCGGTCAAGTCTGTAGACAGTGCCACCAAAGCCACACTGATTAAAGCCTACGATGGCCCAACACAAGCCGGCGCGGCGTGGTCCGCCGTACCGCGTGAGACGCTTAATGCAATCACCGCACAACTAGCCGCAGAGACGGCAAAGGCGTTGCGCGGCATGAATTATGATAAACAGAACTGGCAGCAGATATTTAGCGCCCCCGGCGAGGCGACAATACACCTCCCAGATGGCAGTGAGTTCACCGGCCCGACATGGAACAGTTTCACTACGGCATTAAATCTCAAAGCTGAACAGAAAACCGTTGATGATTTGTCGGCTGAGGTGGATAAAAAAGCCGATGCGGATAGCGTGGTGAGGCGGGGGGATTATGGCCTGGGGTTATCTTCTGGGGCGAAAATATTCTCAACAAGCAGTCAGGATACGTTGCTGGGTAACATCGGTGCTACGACAGGGCTGATAGCCATGCGCAATAACGCGGCCATCCCGGCACCCTGGGACATTGCTGATAACTCGCCGGCACTGTTCTGGCGCACGGGGGATACGTTTGCGCTTTTCTGTGCTGGCTGGGACTCTGGCAACATTAAAATACTGACGGGGAATTTAACCGGCGGCTGGCGTCAGTCAGTCACGCTCTGGAATTCGCGAAACACGACAGTGGACGGAAACGGGTTTATCAAAAAAGCCTCGCCGGTCGCCCGGTTGTCTGGCTCATCGGCAGACATGTCCGCTGATTATCTCGATGGATTTACGTTGGCCGGCAGCGTCGCCGTCAATGATGAAGCGACTGGCGTACAGGCTGAACGTATCTCAACCGGTGTGTATCGCATTACCGGCTCTCTGGGGTTGGCTAACGAGGGCTGGACTATTGAAGTGCCGCAGGACGTCAACGGCAACCGTCTTTGCTTTGTGGTCACGGACACGGCACCAGACGGCACAATCACTGTGACCGTGAGCCAGCGTCGGTTTGATATCGATAGCGCAATGATTGTGGCCGGCGCACCGATGGATATTCCTGTCGAACGGTGGATCGACTTTCGGTTAGAGATGCCGGATAAAAAAGAAGATTAATTTATATGACCCGCCCTTGAGCGGGTTTTTTTATGCCTGGAGAAAATATGGCTGTGTTAATCAGCGGTAAATTGATTGGTCCAAATGGCGATCCGCGCTCCGGTGTAACCATTATGCTGACAGCGGTCAAGACATCATCGGCAGTAGTTCATCTTGCGCCATCAAGCTCCACAACTGGCCCAGAAGCGTTTGTTCCGTCTAAGCCAGGCGGCCACCAGAACCCAAACGGGAGTCGTTGGTTAGGCCAGCAGATTGGCAAAGTTCTACATCATATTGCCGATCGTCGGCAGGACGGGTATGTGTTGCAAAAAAACTTTGGGCGTAACATGCTGAAAGTGGTGTATGGTGGGAGCGGGGTCGTTGTTCAGGCCAGCGATGATGCCAGTACGCTGTGGCCCGTTGGCGCCTCCGTGGCTGAAATCCCGACGGAGCAAATCCCGAAGGGGTTCAGCCTGCCGCTGAGGGGGGGGGCTGACTGGTAATACAACGGTAAGCGCATCGTGCCACGGGTCTACACGGCAGACGAGCAGCAAAAGAGGGGGGAGCAGAAAAAGCAGGCGCTGATGGAGGTGGCGGAGACGATAATCGCTCCGCTGTCCAGGGCCGTTCGCCTTAAGATGGCCAGCGACAAGGAGAAGGGCAGGCTGGCGGCCTGGGAGCGCTATAGCGTGCTGCTGAGTCGAGTCAGTCCGCGGGATACACCGAACATCACCTGGCCGGATAAGCCGGTGTCATGACGCGTCGCCCCGGAGGGGCAGATCATAAGATGGCTTGGATTAAAAAAATTTTTGAGCTATAAAATACAATAAGGTAGTGACATCACGCTTCGAATCAGTGTTCGCTCAGGGGATGAGTAAAAGAGTAAGGATGAAAGTTCTGATGGGTTTTAATTATTGATGAAAAAATGGGAGGGATAGAATATGCCGAACTATGCTTATTTACAGAAGTCTTCGGAAGCTTCACACCGGAGGGGGGAGGAGATATTTAACACTGAGAATCCCACTCCAGCAGCTTTAAATTTTCTAGAAAATGTTTTACCCAAGATTCTTTCAAAAAAAAACAATGATAAAGAAGCCGCTCAAAACAAAGTAAAAAAGACTCTTGGGGTGTCAGGGCAAGAGCTTGGTGAAGTGTTAGAGTTATTTATAGAAATGTTCAAAAGAGCCCCGCTCACAATTAATTTCCCATTGGAAAAACTCGAGGAGTTATCAAGTTCCTCAAACATTGTTAATGTGTGGGGCGGTGGAGAAACCAATAAAGGAACTGATCTTTATTTAAAGGAGAGAACTCGCGTGGAAGGTTTGGTGGCGCACATTAATAGCGCTAATGCTGCGTTTAGAACCCAATTTAATGACCCAGGTAACCATCCAAGTTCCAGACCTCTTTACGGAGCGCTACAACTAACAGGCCAGAAGGAAGATATGCATGAAGGAGCTGCCCCGGAGTATGGGCGGGGAGCTTTCTTCCTGAAGCCCAGAGTTCGAGGTAACTCAACATATACGGTTGCTGATTCTATGAAGTTAAGTTCTAAAAAAACAGATGCTCAATTTATAAATAGTTTGGCCGTGGATGAAAATATTTACCCTTTGATTGCCTCCGCTTCGGAAAACCAACTTTCTGATTTTGAAGAGAATTATGCAGGCAGTGACCCGCTGGGAATTCCACCGGGGAGTTATTTTATAGAGGCACAAATCCACACTGAAGTCGATTTGAATCGTGATATAGAAGCCTTTGCTCTAAATGGAGATAAATATTCCACAGACTATAAAAAGTCAATAAATGATGCTCATGCTTTGTTGCGAACTCATGGAATAATGGGCTTGGATGTTCCATGATACCGATATTGTTATAATAAAATTACTATCTCGTCGCCGAGTCGTGTCAGTCCGCGGGATACACCGAACATCACCTGGCCTGATAGGCCGGAGTAAATAATGCAAATTAGCCCTGTTGATAAAATCATATACTATACTATACTATTTTATAGGTGCTCCCATAATAAAGGAGCATGAGGCTATTGTTTCTCAATAAAGGGGGGGGGTATGTATGCATCTAAAAAAAGCCCTGTATTATCAAGATCAAAAAAAAGTGATTTTGAACAGGGTGATCTGGCATATGGTTTGAATGAATCCAGAACGGCTTTTTTTGATTTAAATGGAGTGATTTTAAAAAGAGAGTTAGGCGCAACTATAGATTCATTCGCAGCGACAGGAACTGAGCATGAGTTGTTGTCCTACGGGATTGAAAAGTACCCTGAAAGGCAAGGTGATTTCGTAGAGACCTTATTGACTCACCCTAAATATAGTAAAATACAAAGTGAGGTTGGGTTTTTATATGGTAATAAAGTATTGGACGACCCAGAGTGGGTTAGCAGAAAGTGTAAGGCCGGTCTCTATTGGGCAGCCAAAAGAAATATAACTGTACACTTTGTTTTAGATGATATTGATATGGATAGAGTGGTGTTCAAGAAGGATAAATCTTATACCGCTTCGGAGCTGAGGTGGCTTTTTAGAAATAAAGATAATGACAATGTTAAGCATGTGGTTAAATATTGGAAGGATGGGGGTTATGTTCCTGCCCCATGGGAATCGGATGAGGGTAGAGAATTATGGGAAAACTATAAGCCTAAAAGCCACAAGTGAGATGGTGTAATTATTCAAGCATATATTTCATGCTAAATATTGCTCTATAAAAAGATGAAGTGGCTGTATTAAAAGTAACTACAGCTTTTACTTGAGCCTGTCGCCTATTTTGCCTGGAAGTGTTAAGCGGTATAGGCTTCCTGGTGCTGGTGAGCTTTTATGCTTTCTTTTTTCGTCTAATGAATACGGCGCGAGAGAATGTAAAAACACGGTTTATTTTTTTATTCAGCAGTGATGCCGGCTTGCATTTATCACAATAGTCCGGCTCCCCATTTTCCCACGCGGCGGTATCACTGATCCAGAGCCCGCACACCTTGCAAAAGGTCATGTTCACAAAAGCGTCCTTGCGAAATTTTATGGTGTGATGACTCTACCTGCATGGTGCAACATTATTCAAATGGGTATTGCCGATCAATGAGTGCATAATTGATCGTTGAAAACGATCGTTGAGGTTTGGTTGTGCCAGTGCCGCCGACGGGAATACAGATAAGGAAAAGCCCATCGGCAAGGTTGTTATGAATGGGGCGGCACGAGGAAGTAGACTTCAGGTGATGAAGCTGAATTTAATCAGTGCGCCTGAAGTCTGAGAATAAAATAAGCATTGCTTTAAATGTAAATTGCATACACAGCCCCTTATCATCACCTTCAGTGTCGTATTCTAGAATGCTCATTGGTATTACTTTTTCAGGAACGGCATGTCAAAGCCGTGTTTGTAAAATGATTTTGGGAGTTTATTTCCATGTTCGGCTGGTTTGAAATATAACAAGTCAAAATCCCCCCTCACCTTTAACTCGCTAACCCCTTGCATGTTGGCTTTTGTGAATGCATCGTGATGCAGATTTTCAGGCGACAGGCTCCAGACCTCTAATATATTTTCTTTTCCTGACGCATACGATAGAGCTGACTCCCATCTGTCTGTTATATAAAAAACAGGCTCCCGCTCTTTAATGTCCATTCCGGTGCGCATTGTACTGTTTGTTTTTACACCGGCTGTTAAAAGACTATTCATGCCTTCTTTTGTTGTACCATGATAACCAATCATTAGTGCATGCTCAGGGATTGCCCTAAGTTTTAGTGCCATCACAGGGGGGGCATCAGAAGCGTTTTTTGTATTTCATATCGATGTATGCTTGATTTGATATGAGTTTGTCTTTGTCGTACATGGCAATAGCTTCTGAAACAGATATCTCTTTCCCTCTTCCCTCGCTTTTACCAAGGAAATGCATAGCGGCTGCTTCTCGTTCTTGTTTGTATCGGCTGCCGAAAAGAATATTCTTTAAAGCATTTCGTCCTTTACCAAACTTCAACTCTCCATCTTTCAAGCGAACTGTTGCATCATTACCATGTTTCCTTAATATATGATTGAGCATTATTAATCCAAACTCTCGAAATATATAGTTAAAGACAGCCTCATCACTTGAGTTGTCGTTACCTCCCTTTGGTTCTATGATCTTTTGAGCTAAGTTATAATAAGGGTCGTTACTTTCCTCGTAACTTTCCGTGTCACTTTCTGAGTCACTGACATCGTAACTATGGGTGGGGGATCCATTCTGTGTGCCGAATTTTATAATTTTCGGATTAGATGTGCTGTAAGCCAGTGTTTTAATAGCTGACTTTAAGGTGTCTGCATTTTTTCTACTGGCCTTGGCGTAGTTTTTTTGACTCGTGAATAGGCTTTTTTTGGGTTTATCATTCCCTACTATCGTTGATAAATCTTTAAATGTCCCATTTGAAATTTCAAATAAAGCTTGATTTATTTTTTTTGTTGGGTGACTAATTATGCGGGAATCATACCAATAATCTTTGGACTTTAGTTCTTTGCTCTCATGTGTTTTTTCATGTAGGTAGGCATCAAAAATATCCATATCAGATCTCTTTTCGTTATGATTTAATAATATGCTCACATCATTCCCCACTCCAAGTCTTTCTAGTGATTTATTAAAGGATGGCTTGGGATTTATTATTGTAACTCCGCGGGCGTCTCGTATTTCCTCTTTGATATCAGCGTCATATTTATTATTAGGGGTGGTGTGGGATGTTTGGTAAATCATTGTCCTGTTTCTTTTGTTTTCGTTTTTATTTTTTATTTTTGATATTTTATCGATCACCCTATTTATTTCACTGTGTTTTTTTATTTTAAAGTGAGAGTACATTATTTTTCTTGTGTTTACTTCATTGGCTTCATTTACCGCCGCATTAATAAATAAATCTAATTTTTCTTCCAACTCAGTTAACACTTCAGTTTCATTGAGTATACTTCTAAAGTCGCTATTGTCCCTTGATGTGCTCGGTGATTGTGACTTTTTTTTCATTAACCTTTTCATAAGTAAACCTTGTCTTGTTAGTATTAGAACTAGGGAGCGTTTTAATGTGTTACATAACTTCACGACCTCTCATTTTTTACTAAGCCTCACTTAACCCCCTGATTTTATCTAGTGACCCCCGCGATCACGAGGTGTTTTGGTTTGATATGATGTCGTAATGCTTTTTTAACTATAACAATCATTCTGATAATCAACTTGCTTTTACTATCGTCCTGATTATCAGTGCAATTTTTCGGCACTCCCATTTTTGTTAAGTTTAGCTAGATTGGCTCTGCATTCCGATAACGTCCCTACTTTGTAACATCCTACACTGATGAGTACTTTTCTATCCTGGAGGCGCCTTTGGTGAAGCAATCTGGGCTGGTATTACCTGCGTGAGCGCGAAAGCTACGTAATTTCCAATTAATCACTTTAAAATAGTCGAACATTTTTGAGTGCGCCAGTTTATATTAGTCTAGTCGTGCCACCACAATAGTTGCCATGGTGTCTTGATTATGGCTGAAACCAGTCATCCGCACTTTCCCACGTTTCCTGCAGCATTTCCTCGATCGCCTCTCTATCCGCAGTGGTGCCGTTGCGCACAGAAAGCCCGTCCATACCGGCCATACGAACAGTGGCTTCAACATCGGGAAATTTACGCTGCAGTCGTTTGTTTAGTTCGACCGCTAATGCCGAGGCTGCGCCGGCGGGTAGTTGTTTTTTCTTGTCTAAACGAACCTCAACAAAAATCCACATTATCCCTCCTTGAAAACATAGAACACCCGGTGCTCATGATTATAATCAATGAGTTGCCTTTGTCATGTTCTGAGTTTGCCTACCTGTAGAACGCCCCTGAACCTACTTTTATGCCTCATGAATCCACCCACAGGTCGGTTCAAAATGAAAAATATATTCCTTTCCTGTCAATGAGTTAGTTGCGTGAACCGACTGAACCTACCGAACCCACCACCTTCTGGTTATATATAGGGAATTTTTTCTGGGAAATTAAATCCATAACCAAGTGTTAAATTGATGGTTAAAAAACGATCAGGACTTCTGCTTTGTTGACTATCGATGAAAATCAAAGACATGGCATATCACAATTTACCGTGGGGTACGTGGTGGGGCCGAAAGCTAAATTTAAATGTATTTTTATGACATTAATTTATTTTAAATCAATGTGTTGAAGTTTGTGTATTTTGTTTGCGTCATTGTCTTCACTTTTTGAGCGTACTAAAAACGCGCAATGATACGGGTTTTTGCCAGCAAGCTCCATGTATTCCTAAAGCGCAGCGGGTGTCACAGTTTTCATCGTGGCAAGGGGGATAATCCAGCGCATTATTCATCATGGAGAAAGCGAATGAAATCAATGAAAATCAGCGTACTGGCGGGGTTATTGGCCGGATTTAGCGGGACGGCGCTGGCATTGCCATCGATCACCATTCTGGCCACCGGCGGCACCATTGCCGGCGGTGGCGAATCAGCAACCCAGTCCAGTTATACCGCCGGGAAGTTGGGTGTTGATGCCCTGCTGAGCGCGGTACCGCAGTTGAAACAGTTGGCGAATGTGCAGGGGGAACAGCTGGTAAGCATCGGTTCACAGGATATGAATGACCAGGTGTGGCTAACGCTGGCAAAGAAAATCAACGCCGATTGCGCCAAAACCGATGGCTTTGTCATCACTCATGGTACCGATACGCTGGAGGAAACTGCCTATTTTCTCGATTTAACGGTGAAGTGCGACAAACCGGTGGTGATGGTCGGTGCGATGCGCCCGGCAACGGCGATGAGCGCCGATGGCCCGTTCAATCTGTATAACGCGGTGCTGACGGCTGCCGATCCGCAATCTGCCAACCGGGGAGTGCTGGTGGCAATGAACGAAACGGTGCTGGATGCCCGCGACGCGACCAAAACCAGCACCACTGCGGTCCAGGCCTTCCAGTCGCCGAACTTTGGCCCGCTGGGTTACATCCACAACGGCAAAATTGATTATCAGCGCACGCCGCAACGTAAACACACCACCGCGACGTCGTTTGATGTCAGCAAGCTGGATACCCTGCCGAAGGTTGGCATTATCTACAACTATGCCAACGCGTCCGATGCTCCGGCCAAGGCGTTGATCGCCGAGGGTTACCAGGGGATTATCAGTGCCGGCGTGGGCAACGGCAACCTGTATAAAACCGTCTTCGACACGCTGGCGAGCGCCGCGCACCACGGTGTGGCGGTCGTGCGTGCCTCTCGGGTTCCGGGGGGAGCCACCACCGAAGATGCAGAAGTCGATGATGCAAAATACGGTTTTGTTGCCGCCGGTGTGCTCAATCCGCAAAAAGCCCGCGTATTGCTGCAGTTGGCGCTGACGCAAACCAAAGACGCCCGCCAGATACAGCAACTGTTTAACCAATATTGAGAACTGGAGCGCGTCCTGTCAGGGCGCGCACCTCCCAATGTCAACGCAACGGCTAAGCTATAAGGCATCTTTCTTGCTGGAGGAGTAGTCTGCATGCGTGCGTTCGATATTAAGCGTATGGCGTTTGATGAAACATCCGTGGCGTTTCTGGCGGAGGTGGCAGCGCGAAGTCTGTTTACCTTCCTGCTGGTGTTCCTGTTTCTGAAAATGTCGGGGCGCCGTGGCGTCCGGCAGATGTCACTGTTTGAAGTGCTGATTATCCTGACGTTGGGCTCCGCCGCCGGAGACGTGACCTTCTATCATGATGTACCGCTGCTGCCGGTGTTGACGGTATTTGTCAGTATCATGGTGCTGTACCGGGTTTCCACTTTTCTGATGGACCGTCACCGCAAGGTGCAGGACTGGATGGAGGGACGGGCGTTGGTACTGGTCGACGACGGGGTATTTGCCTGGGATACCATGCGTCAGGAGAACATTACCCATGACGAATTCTTTATGGAGCTGCGGCAGGCCGGCGTCGAACACCTGGGGCAGGTGCGGCTGGCGATTCTGGAAGTCAATGGCGGCATTTCGGTCTATTTTTACCCGCCCGATCGGGTTCGACCCGGTTTGCCGGTGTTGCCATCGCAGTGCGTGACCGCCGTCGATCGGGTTGAACAGGACGGCGATTTTGCCTGTAGTATTTGTGGCATGATTGCACCGCTGCTCAGTACGCAGCAGCATCAGTGTCCACGCTGCAAGAATGACCGCTGGATCGCCGCACTTTCTCATCGACGAGTTGGCTGAATACAGCATAAAAAACCGTGATAAGCCGCTGAATTGGCCGGTGTCATAGCGTTTTATCGCAAAAAATGGCCAACGTATGGCAGAGGCTGTTACCGCCGTTGTAGGCTGTTTCCCGCCGTCGGGCGAATAAGCGTTGCAGCGGGGGGGCGCGAGTGATAAAACCGATGTGCTGGATATCACATTATCCGGCCAGGGGCGTATTTCGGTTAGCCAAGCTGATTGGCGAAATAGTGAATGTGGTGAGGGGAAATGACTCAGGTTTATAATTTTAGTTCTGGCCCGGCTATGCTGCCGGTAGAAGTTTTGCGTCGCGCGGAACAGGAACTGTGCAACTGGCACGGCCTCGGTACATCGGTGATGGAAATCAGTCACCGCAGTAAAGAGTTCATCGCGGTGGCCGAGCAATCCGAACAGGATCTGCGCGACCTGTTGAAAGTCCCCTCCAACTATAAAGTCCTGTTTTGCCACGGCGGCGCGCGTGCGCAATTTGCCGCGCTGCCGTTGAACCTGCTCGGTGAGCAGACAACCGCCGATTACATTGACGGCGGTTATTGGGCGCACAGCGCGATCAACGAAGCAAAAAAGTACTGTTCGCCAAACGTGATTGACGTTAAAACCACCGTTGACGGTTTGCGTGCCATTGTGCCGATGAGCCAGTGGCAGCTCAGCGATGACGCGGCTTACGTTCACTATTGCCCGAATGAAACCATCGACGGCGTTGCCATCGATGAAACGCCAGACTTCGGCGACAAAGTGGTGATCGGCGATTACTCTTCGACCATTCTTTCCCGTCCGCTGGACGTTAGCCGCTTCGGGGTAATTTATGCCGGCGCGCAGAAGAACATTGGTCCGGCCGGCCTGACGCTGGTGATCGTGCGTGACGATCTGCTGGGCAAGGCGCGTCGCGAAGTCCCGTCCATTCTTGATTATACCGTGTTGGCCGAAAACGACTCGATGTTCAATACGCCGCCGACGTTCGCCTGGTATCTTTCCGGTCTGGTGTTCAAGTGGTTGAAGGAACAGGGTGGGCTGGTCGAGATGGAAAAACGCAATCGGGCCAAAGCCGATCTGCTGTACACCACCATTGACAGTTCCGACTTTTATCGCAGCCAGGTGGCGAGCACCAACCGCTCGTGGATGAACGTACCGTTCCAACTGGCCGATGCGGCGTTGGATTCGCTGTTCCTCAGCGAAGCCGAAGCCATTGGCCTGCAGGCGCTGAAAGGCCACCGCGTGGTCGGCGGCATGCGCGCCTCTATTTACAATGCGATGCCACTGGCTGGCGTGCAAACATTGACTGATTTTATGGTGGACTTTGAACGTCGCCATGGTTGAGTGCCGTCGCCCCCGATAGTGGGCGAGGTTGGCTGTTGTTGCAATAAAGCGGCTCCGGCATGATTCCCGGGGCCGTTTCGTTTATCAGATTTGGAGAGTTTTGTTCACATGGTGGATTCCCTGACGTTACAACCGGTTGCTTTGGTCAATGGCACCGTCAACTTACCCGGCTCCAAGAGCGTTTCCAACCGGGCTCTGCTGCTGGCGGCGCTGGCGGCGGGCACCACCCGGCTGACCAACCTGCTGGACAGCGATGACGTGCGGCACATGCTGAACGCGTTACAGGCGTTGGGGGTAAGTTATCAACTGTCTGCCGATCGCACCGTTTGTACGGTTGACGGCGTCGCCGGGCCGCTGGTGGCCAAACAGCCGCTGGAGCTGTTCCTTGGCAATGCGGGTACCGCCATGCGTCCGTTGGCTGCGGCATTGTGCCTGGGTAACGGCGAGGTGGTGCTGACCGGTGAACCGCGCATGAAAGAGCGGCCTATCGGTCACCTGGTCGACGCCTTGCGTCAGGGCGGCGCGCAAATCGACTATCTGGAGCAGAGTGACTATCCGCCGGTGCGACTGCGTGGCGGGTTTAGCGGCGGCAACGTTAGCGTCGACGGCAGCGTTTCCAGTCAGTTCCTCACCGCGCTGCTGATGACTGCACCGCTGGCTGAGCAGGATACGCATATCCATATCAAGGGCGAGCTGGTATCCAAACCGTACATCGACATCACGCTGCACCTGATGCGTACCTTCGGGGTTGAAGTCAGCCACGAGGATTACCGCGTGTTCCACATTCGCGGGCAGCAAACCTATGTGTCGCCAGGTGATTACCTGGTGGAAGGCGATGCGTCTTCGGCCTCGTATTTTCTGGCAGCGGCGGCGATCAAGGGCGGAACGGTGCGCGTAACCGGTATCGGTACCCACAGCGTGCAGGGCGACACCAAATTTGCCGATGTGCTGGCGAAGATGGGCGCGCATATTACCTGGGGTGATGATTTCATCGAATGTCACCGCGGTGAACTGAATGGTATCGATATGGACATGAACCATATCCCGGATGCCGCGATGACCATCGCCACCGCCGCGTTGTTTGCCAACGGCCCAACCACGCTGCGCAATATTTACAACTGGCGGGTGAAGGAAACCGACCGTCTGGCGGCGATGGCCACCGAGTTGCGCAAGGTTGGCGCGACGGTCGACGAAGGCGAAGACTACATCCACGTAGTGCCGCCGGCCAAATTGCAGTTTGCGGAAATCGGCACCTACAACGATCACCGCATGGCGATGTGCTTCTCGCTGGTGGCGTTGTCCGACACGCCGGTGACCATTCTTGATCCTAAATGTACTGCCAAGACCTTCCCGGACTATTTCGACCAGTTGGCGCGTATCAGCCAGTTGGCGTAACGGATCCCTTGTTGATATAGGCTCTTGAACGGGCCTTTATTATTTTTATCCGTCAAGTTCCCTGTTTCTTCTATACTTTTTTCCCATCAGTGGCCTTATTTTCGCCAACCGGAGAGATGCAGGGTAACAGTTGACCCGGTACCCGCGTATAATACGCCACCGAATCCGCCCCGACTGGGCTGGACGGCAGGGACGCGTATATTTTGCTGTCGCCGCGATGTTGGCGGCAGTTGAGTCCCTGTGAGGTTTTTTACCCGAAGGAGAGAGAAATGACGGCTACAGCCCCGGTGATAACCGTTGATGGACCAAGTGGCGCAGGCAAAGGCACCTTGTGCCAGGCATTGGCCGAATCCCTTGGCTGGCGTTTACTGGATTCCGGCGCAATCTATCGCGTGCTGGCCCTGGCTGCGCTGCATCATCAGGTTGATATCACGTCAGAGGAAGCGCTGGTCCCGCTGGCCGCCCATCTCGACGTCCGTTTTGTTGCTGAAAACGGCAAGCTGCAAGTGATTTTGGAAGGTGAGGATGTCAGCAATGAAATCCGCACCGAAACCGTAGGGAATACCGCGTCTCAGGCCGCCGCTTTTCCGCGGGTGCGCGAGGCGCTGCTGCGTCGCCAGCGGGCATTCCGCGAGGCGCCAGGCCTGATTGCCGACGGCCGCGATATGGGCACGGTGGTGTTTCCCGACGCGCCGGTCAAGATTTTCCTTGACGCCAGTTCGGAAGAACGCGCACACCGCCGCATGCTTCAGTTGCAGGAAAAGGGCTTTAATGTTAACTTTGAACGTCTTTTAGCCGAGATAAAGGAACGGGACGACCGTGACCGTAATCGGCCGATTGCGCCTCTGGTGCCGGCTTCCGATGCCCTTGTGCTGGATTCGACCAGCATGTCGATTGACGAAGTCATCCAGCGTGCGCTGGCATATGCGCATAAAGTTCTGGCGTTGCCGCAGCAATAAGCGCGGCGGCGTTTTTGGCTTTTTGTCAAATTTGTCATCGAATTGACATAGCAGTATCATGATATATCGGGTAAAATTTTACCCCTGTAACCTAAACCCAGTCGGCATGGAGCCAATGGCCGGGTATGTTAAACAACCCCATTCGGCGGGACGCTAAATGGACGTTAAACTAAAGAACCCTGAAGATTAACAACATGACTGAATCTTTCGCTCAACTCTTTGAAGAATCCCTGAAAACAATCGAAACCCGCCCGGGTTCCATCGTTCGTGGCGTTGTAGTTGCTATCGACAAAGACATCGTACTGGTTGACGCCGGTCTGAAGTCTGAGTCTGCCATCCCGGCTGAGCAATTCAAAAACGCCCAGGGCGAACTGGAAATCCAGGTTGGCGACGAAGTTGACGTTGCTCTGGATGCAGTAGAAGACGGCTTCGGTGAAACCCTGCTGTCCCGTGAGAAAGCTAAACGTCACGAAGCTTGGATCACGCTGGAAAAAGCTTACGAAGACGCTGAAACTGTTACCGGTGTTATCAACGGCAAAGTCAAAGGTGGCTTCACTGTTGAGCTGAACGGCATCCGTGCGTTCCTGCCAGGTTCTCTGGTAGATGTGCGTCCGGTACGCGACACGCTGCACCTTGAAGGCAAAGAGCTTGAGTTCAAAGTCATCAAGCTGGACCAGAAACGCAACAACGTTGTTGTTTCTCGTCGTGCAGTCATCGAATCCGAGAACAGCGCAGAGCGCGATCAACTGCTGGAAAACCTGCAGGAAGGCATGGAAGTCAAAGGTATCGTCAAGAACCTCACTGACTACGGTGCATTCGTTGATCTGGGCGGCGTTGACGGCCTGCTGCACATCACCGACATGGCTTGGAAACGTGTTAAGCACCCAAGCGAAATCGTCAATGTGGGCGATGAAATCACTGTTAAAGTGCTGAAGTTCGACCGCGAGCGTACTCGTGTTTCCCTGGGCCTGAAACAGCTGGGCGAAGATCCATGGGTTGCTATCGCGAAACGTTACCCAGAAGGCACCAAGCTGACTGGTCGTGTTACCAACCTGACTGATTACGGCTGCTTCGTAGAAATCGAAGAAGGCGTTGAAGGTCTGGTACACGTTTCTGAAATGGATTGGACCAACAAAAACATCCATCCGTCCAAAGTTGTTAACGTGGGCGACGTAGTGGAAGTTATGGTTCTGGACATCGATGAAGAACGTCGTCGTATCTCCCTGGGCCTGAAGCAGTGCAAATCCAACCCATGGCAGCAGTTCGCAGAAACCCACAACAAGGGCGACCGCGTTGAAGGTAAAATCAAGTCTATCACTGACTTCGGTATCTTCATCGGCCTGGACGGCGGCATCGACGGCCTGGTTCACCTGTCTGACATCTCCTGGAACGTTGCAGGCGAAGAAGCAGTTCGTGAATACAAGAAAGGCGACGAAATCGCAGCTGTGGTTCTGCAAGTTGACGCAGAGCGCGAGCGTATCTCCCTGGGCGTGAAGCAACTGGCTGAAGATCCGTTCAATAACTACCTGTCTATGAACAAGAAAGGTACTATTGTTACTGGTAAAGTCACAGCAGTTGACGCTAAAGGTGCTACAGTTGAATTAGCAGGCGGCGTAGAAGGTTACCTGCGTGCATCTGAAGCCTCTCGCGACCGTGTTGAAGATGCAACTCTGGTTCTGAACGTAGGCGACGACGTTGAAGCCAAATTCACCGGTGTTGACCGTAAGAACCGCGTTGTAAGCCTGTCCGTACGTGCTAAGGACGAAGCTGACGAGAAAGATGCTATCGCTACTGTTAACAACAAGCAGGAAGAAAGCAACTTCTCCAACGCTATGGCTGAAGCCTTCAAAGCGGCTAAAGGCGAGTAATGACGGTGGGGCGGTCTCTGACCGCCCTGATACGGTAGTTTAGCTGCAAAGCTTGGAGGAACAATGACCAAGTCTGAACTTATTGAAAGACTTGCTGGCCAGCAATCTCATATCCCGGCGAAAGCCGTTGAGGATGCAGTGAAAGAGATGCTTGAGCATATGGCTGCGACATTGGCCGATGGCGAGCGCATCGAGATCCGCGGATTCGGCAGTTTTTCTCTTCACTACCGTGCTCCGCGCGTAGGTCGTAACCCAAAAACCGGTGATAAGGTTGATCTGGATGGCAAGTACGTCCCGCACTTTAAACCAGGTAAAGAGTTACGTGACCGCGCCAATATCTATGGCTAATGTCTGATTGACCATAGAGTTGTTGCTTGTAAAAAATATAAAACGGTGCCCTTGGGCGCCGTTTTTTTTCGCTGAAATTTATCCCTGCCTTATTGGTCGCCAATCGCGCACGCACCGTTGTTTATGCGACACGGCAAGCATTTCCCTGCTGCAAGCCACGCTAGCAGCTAACGGTTTGCGCAGCGCATTCCGTGATTGGTTTTATCCCCCTGCACATCAGCTCGTCCCGACGTAACATCCGGTTATAGCGACCTTTTGTCAGGGAGAAACCTATCAGACTGTCAATGGATATTGCCGCCGCCGCCGTAGTGGTCGGCATGTTGCCGATCTTGTTTATGTCGCAATTGCCCACCTGGCAAATGCTGTTGGGATTGGCGACGCTGATGGTTGGCTTGTGGCGTCAAACCAGTAGCGCGTTATGCCAGACCATGGCGTGGGCGCTTTGTGGGCTGGTATTGGCGTGCTTGAGCGCAAACGTCGTCATGCAGCAGATCGCCACCCTCAGCGAAAAAACCGTCGAGGTAGTCGCTACCGTCAGCAGCGTGAGACTGACAGGCAGCGAACCGGCCAAAATTCAGTTCAGGATTGAACAGCACGATCGACGCTGGCTTTTCCCTGCGCTGTCATTCAATGCCCGTTTGAAAACGCCCGACTGGTGCGCCGGTCAGCGGTGGATGCTGAGGGTTGGTTTCAGACCGGTACACGCTAACCTCAATCAGGGGGGATTTGATAGCCAGCGTTGGGCCATTGCCCGCCGTCAGCCGCTGACCGGTTACATTCACGCTGCCAGGCCGCTTGATACGCAGTGTGGCTTGCGGCAACGTATCATCACGGCGGTAGAACGACGCATCGGTGCCCTGGAGCATCGCGGCACCATGCTGGCACTGGCCTTTGGCGAACGGGCGCTGGTAGCTCAACGGCTGCGTGAACGGTTGCAAAAAACCGGCATTGCTCACCTGATGGCAATTTCAGGCCTGCATATTTCTCTGGCCGCCATGATGATCTGGGGGCTGGCGCGTTTAGGGCAGGCTTTACTGCCCGCGCGCTGGATCGGCTACCGTTTGCCATTGCTGATTGGCACCGGGGTGGCGTTGGGATACGCCTGGCTGGCCGGTGGCCACCCGCCGGCGTTGCGTGCTGCGATCGCCTTGACGCTATGGGTCATATTACGCTTGCGCGGCATATGCTGCTCCTCCTGGCAGGTGTGGCTGTGGTGCATTTGTCTGATACTGCTGAGCGATCCGCTGGCGATACTATCCGACAGTTTTTGGCTATCGGCACTGGCGGTTGCCGCGTTGATTTTCTGGTTTGAATGGGCACCGCTACCTCGGCGTTTTAGCGCAGCCTGGTATTGGGCGCCGTTACGCTGGCTGCACATCCAACTGGGGATGACGCTATTATTGCTGCCAATGCAGTTTGGTCTGTTTCACGGGGTGTCCTGGACCTCGTTGCCGGCCAACCTATGGGCGGTACCGATCGTTTCGTTACTGTCGGTACCGCTGATTCTTACCGCCGTGGTGTTGAACAATGTGCCGATGCTGGGCGAGTATTTATGGTTGGCAGCCAATCAAACGCTGGTTTGGGCGCTTTGGCCGCTGCCCTGGTTGGAGCAGGGGTGGGTACGCATCAGTTCGGGGCTGATGCAGTTCAGCGTACTGGGGTGGCTGAGCGTGGCGGCCTGGCGTTTCGGCTGGTGGCGCAGCTACCCGACGGGGTGCGCTGCACTATTTCTCATATTCCTGGTGTGGCGCGAACGTCCACCGGAACACCGTTGGCGGCTTGATATGTTGGATGTGGGCCATGGTCTGGCGGTGGTAGTCGAGCGCAATGGCAAGGCAATCATGTATGATAGCGGCAATCGGTGGAATACCGGCAGCGCGGCGCAGCGCATCATATTGCCGTATTTGCGCTGGCGAGGCTTGCAACTGGAACATATCTTTATCAGCCATAGCCATCTGGATCATATTGGCGGGCTGCCGGAGTTGCTGCAGGCGTTCCCGCAGGCCAGTGTCCACTCGCCCCTGAGCGAGGCGGGGCACTTGCCATGTATACAGGGGCAGCAGTGGCATTGGCAGGGGTTGCGCATTAAGGCGCTGTGGCCACCACGGCGGGTGAATTATGCCACCAATGATGACTCCTGCGTGATTCGCCTGGATGATGGGCAACACAGCGTTTTACTCACCGGCGATCTGGAAGCCAAAGGGGAAGCGGCGCTGCTGCGTCAGCGGGCCAATTTGCCCGCCACCTTACTGCAGGTGCCGCATCACGGCAGCAAAACGTCGTCAACGCCGTCTTTTTTACGGGCGGTGGCACCGAAAGCGGCGTTGGCTTCGGCTTCCCGCTATAATGTTTGGCGCTTACCCGCAGAAAAAATCATCAGTCGTTACCGGAAAAATAATATCAGTTGGCATGATACGTCGCGTGCCGGACAGCTCAGCGTACTTTTTTTCGACAATGATTGGCAAATTAATGGCTTTCGAAAGCAATTAATGCCCCGTTGGTACCATCAGCGGTTTGGCGTAGAGAGGGATAATGAGTAAAATAGGCCGCTATTTCTTCCAATGCTGGTATTTGCATGATGAATGATAAAGATCTCTCGACCACGCAGACCTTCCGTCGATTGTGGCCGATGATCACACCTTTCAAGTCAGGGCTGATTGTGGCCGCCATCGCGTTGATTCTGAACGCCGCCGGGGACACATTGATGTTGTCCCTGCTTAAACCTCTTTTGGATGATGGTTTTGGTAAAACCGACAGCAGCGTTTTACTCTGGATGCCGCTGGTGGTGATTGGCCTGATGCTGATGCGCGGCATAACCAGCTTCGTTTCCAGTTACTGTATCTCCTGGGTATCCGGCATGGTGGTGATGCAAATGCGCCGCCGTCTGTTCGGCCACATGATGCGCATGCCGGTGGCATTTTTCGATCAGCAATCGACCGGTACCTTGTTGTCGCGCATTACCTATGACTCCGAGCAGGTCGCCTCGTCATCATCCAGCGCGCTGGTGACCGTGGTGCGTGAAGGGGCCTCGATTATCGGCCTGTTCATCATGATGTTCTACTACAGCTGGCAGCTGTCGGTAATTCTGATTATCCTGGCGCCGATTGTGTCGTTTGCCATCCGAATGGTATCGAAGCGTTTTCGCAATATCAGCAAGAATATGCAAAATACCATGGGGCAGGTTACCACCAGCGCTGAACAAATGCTGAAAGGGCACAAAGAAGTGCTTATCTTCGGTGGCCAGCAGGTGGAGACCGAGCGCTTCAACTCCGTCAGCAACCGCATGCGTCAACAGGGCATGAAACTGGTTTCCGCCTCGTCGATTTCCGATCCGATCATTCAGCTGATTGCGTCGCTGGCGCTGGCGTTTGTGCTGTTTGCCGCCAGTTTCCCAAGCGTAATGGAAACGCTGACCGCCGGTACCATCACCGTGGTGTTCTCGTCGATGATTGCCCTGATGCGTCCGCTGAAATCGTTAACCAACGTCAACGCGCAGTTCCAGCGCGGTATGGCTGCCTGTCAGACGCTGTTCTCCATTCTGGATATGGAGCAGGAGAAAGATACCGGCACGCGCGAAGTACAACGTGCCAAAGGCGATATCGAATTCCGCAACGTAACCTTCTGCTATCCCGGCAAGGAAACGCCAGCGCTGCGTGATATCAACCTGAGCATCTCAGAAGGCAAAACGGTGGCGCTGGTGGGACGTTCCGGTTCGGGCAAATCGACCATCGCCAATCTCCTGACGCGTTTCTATGATATTCAGCAGGGCGAAATCCTGATGGATGGCCACGATCTGCGAGAATATACCCTGGCCTCGCTGCGCGATCAGGTGGCCCTGGTGTCGCAAAATGTGCATTTGTTCAATGACACCATCGCCAACAATATTGCGTATGCGCGCGAAGATCGTTACAGCCGTGAAGAAATCGAAAAGGCCGCGCGTATGGCCTATGCGATGGATTTCATTGAAAAAATGGACAATGGTCTGGATACGGTGATCGGCGAAAACGGCGTGATGCTCTCCGGTGGTCAGCGCCAGCGAATTGCCATTGCCCGCGCACTGCTGCGCGATTGCCCGATCCTGATCCTTGATGAAGCGACCTCGGCACTGGACACCGAATCCGAGCGTGCAATCCAGGCTGCGCTGGACGAGTTGCAAAAAGACCGTACTTCGCTGGTGATCGCACACCGTCTGTCTACCATCGAAAAAGCCGATGAAATTCTGGTGGTGGAAGACGGGCGTATCGTAGAGCGTGGCGAACATCATGAGTTGATCGCCAAACAAGGCGCCTATGCGCAGCTGCATCGTATGCAGTTTGGTGAATAATGATCGATCGCATCTGGTCAGGCAGTTCGCTGCTCTATCTTTTACTGTTGCCGCTCTCCTGGCTGTATGGCCTGGTGAGCGTGCTGATACGGCTCAGTTATCGTGTTGGTTTGCGTAAAAGCTGGCGTGCGCCAGTGCCGGTGGTGGTGGTCGGTAATCTGACCGCCGGCGGTAATGGCAAGACGCCGATGGTGATCTGGCTGGTTGAACAATTGCAGTCGCGTGGCTATCGGGTAGGGGTGGTGTCTCGGGGTTATGGCGGGAAATCACCGGTCTACCCGCTGTTGCTGGATGCACAAACCACAACGCAACAGGCCGGTGACGAACCGGTGCTGATTTACCAGCGTACCGGCGCCCCGGTGGCGATTGCGCCGAAACGCGCCGCTGCGGTACAGGCTTTGCTACAACGACACCATCTCGATCTGGTGATCACCGATGACGGCTTGCAGCACTATGCGTTGCAGCGTGATTTTGAGCTGGTGGTGATTGACGGTGTGCGTCGGTTTGGCAACGGTTGGTGGTTGCCGGCTGGGCCAATGCGTGAGCGGGCCGGGCGGTTGGACACGGTAGATGCCCGTATCGCCAACGGCGGCGTGGCGCAGCCGGGTGAAATCGCCATGCGACTACAGGCGCGTGAAGCGGTAAATATGGTCAGCGGTCAGCGCCTGGCGGCAGAACAATTACCACGGGTGGTGGCGATGGCCGGCATCGGTCATCCACCGCGCTTCTTTGCCACGCTTGAAAACCTGCGGGTCAACGTCGAGCGGGAGGTGTCGTTTGCCGACCATCAGCAATATGACCTGGCACAACTGTCCGAGCTGACTCCTCAGGGGCAAACCCTGTTGATGACCGAGAAAGACGCGGTTAAATGTCGCAGTTTTGCGCAAGCGGATTGGTGGTACTTGCCCGTCGATGCGGTGTTGCCGAACGAGCAGGCAAATACCCTGTTGCAGCGTATTGAAACCTTGCTGAAAAACTAACTTACAGCGCCAGCGCATCAAGTCCCAACGCTTGCGCGCAGGCCTGTACAGAACGCTGCTGCGTTTGCTGATATAACGTCAATTCATCGATCACTTGCGCACCCAGCGCCATCTCAAAGGCCGAGCGGCTCGACGCTGCATTATATTGTGCGTGCTGATTGTCTCCCAGATTTGATTGGAAGATGCCCGCCGCGCTGACCGGCAGAAAATCCTCGTATACCAGCGGTTGGAAACGCACATAATCTTGCGCGATCAGCTGTTCCAGCGAGCTGTGTTTATCAAGGCTGTCTTTGGCCGCCAACCCGCACTCGGTGGGGAAGTAGCGGAACCATGCCAGCTGCTGTTCGCGCAGGGTGGTATAATCGTCGGGAAAAGATTGGAAGTTATCCTGTAATAACTGGTTATACCGATCGGCATTTTTTTCGCTCGGCGCCGCCTGCAAGGCATGGTTGGTGGCTTGCAGCAAACGGTCGTACAGCGCCCGGCCTTTCGGCGTCAGTGCGACGCCGCGTTGTTCAATTTCGCCAAAGCGTGCGGTGTGGTGGCCGGCAACCGTAGTGCCGTTGTGTTCGACAAATGCCACCGGCTCTTCAAGCGCCTTGAAGCTGGTTTGCCGTAACAGGATCGGGCATTTACGGCGAGGCGGGCCTTCAATCACCGCCTTCGGCGTAATGCCACGCTGCGGCATGCCGTCTTGCACCAGGTCGATATCCAGCGTACGCGGCGTCAGGTGGTTGATATGCGGGCCTTTAAAGGCCACCACGTCGGCGATTAACCGGTGTTGGTCGTGCAGTTGCCGATACTCGGCTGCGCTGACAGTCGCCTGGGAGTGCCAACGAAAGGTTTCCAGCGCCTGTTCGATAAACTCGCTCGCCTGTGTGCGGTCGAGACCGCCTTGCGCCTCGTGCAGGGTGATGAGCTCCAGCGCTCGCTCGGTGAAGATCTGCCGGCGGGCCAGCAGTCGTTCAGCCAGTGCGCGCAGTTCGGGCTGTTCAATCAATTCCAGACGCAGCAGTGAGGTAAATACGCGAAACGGACTGGTTTGCAGATCTTTTTCATGTACCGCACGAAATGCGGTGGAATGCACGGGGACACCAGCGACCGCCAGATCGTAATAACCGACCGGCGCCATGCCCATAACGTTAAACAGTCGCCTCAGGGTAGCCAATTCGTGGGCGGTACCAACCCGAATGGCGCCATGGCGTTCCATTGCCAGCCGCTCAATCTCACCGGTAATTTGCAGTTGATGCGCCAACTCGGCGTCATTACTCAACAGTTCCCGGTTGGTTTCGGCCACCAAATCAAGCAGAGCGCCGTATAACGGCACTTCCTTTTGATACATATCAGACATGGCATGCGAGAATTTGGCACGGATTTCATTCGGTGAGATGAACTGCTGGGCGGTCATGCGCATAGCTCCTTAATTCAGCATAATCTGAAATTATTATTTTCGGCGATCGTACTGGCCAGGCGGCCATCTGCCTTGTTTTCAACTCAAGTTTAGCTATCTGACCATGGTTTTGTTATAACCGGCTCAAACATATTAGATTTTTATGCGTTAGCTCTCATTTGCTGACGTTTGCGCGCTGCGTATGGGTATCTGGAAGCGGAGAAGGCTTGCCGACGGGCAGTTTTTTATAAAAATAAAACCAATGTAATCATTGTGATAAAATTAAACTGTGGGTTAAATTAAAAATGGTTTGATAAAGCACTTGTGCTTGTCGTTGTTTTATGAGTAAATGCAAGTCGGCCTGTGATACAGACCTATTTATGTTCGAGTTTAGATTTAGATGTTGAGTTATGCAGTTCCTTCAAAGTCGTTATCTTTCGATTCCGCTTCAAAGACGAACCTTCTAAGTATCTCCCATAAGTAATGTTTCTGAAAACGGCCACCATTGCCTTATGGCAGATTTTGTAAATATATTTAAAGGTAAAAGTAATGTCTAAGAAGACTGGTCAAGTTAAGTGGTTCAACGAGAGCAAAGGTTTTGGTTTCATTGAGCAACACGACGGCGGTAAAGACGTATTCGTACACTTCTCCGCAATCATGACCGACGGTTTCAAGACTCTGGCTGAAGGCCAGCGTGTCGAGTATACCATCCAGGACAGCCCGCGCGGGCCGGCTGCCGCCAACGTTGTTGCTCTGTAATCACAGTCAATAGCGTAAACGTTCTTAATACAACCGGGACACGGGCACTATTGCCACTCCCTGCGGAAGATATTAAGTACACCAAGCCCGCCGTAGTGCGGGTTTTTTAATTTTTTGCTCACGAGAGGTTTGTTACGAAAAACTTTAGGATGGGCTGGTAGCGTCCCGACAATAATAAAAATGACGTTGTCATGGATGCTCAAGTAAAAGGATAGAATCTATGTTTAAAAATACCGTGTTAAAAATGGGCCGAGTGAAATGGTATGACCAAGCCGAAGGCTATGGCGTTATTTCTCCGGTTGATGGTAGTGACGAAATTTATGTTAGCCGCCGTGCTATCGCCAATACCAAAAATAAATCGTTAAACGAAGGTCAGAACGTCGAGTTCTCGATCTACCGCAGCTCTCACGGGCTGTCCGCCGCAGACGTCATCGCGTTCTAAGGCACTCCTTCCTCGCCAGTGCCGGTGCCGCCACCCCCAAGCACTGGCGAAGAAAAATCCCCCAAATTCCACTATCATCAGGCGATTGCCAAATCACCTGGATGTCCGCATGCCAATACCACAAATTTCGCTCGCCGCTGCCCGCTCGCTGCATCTTGCCGCGCAGGGCCTGCTGGTTCCCAGCAAACGCAAAGCCAGACCTGACGATGTGATTGCCGCCATTCGGCGCATGGGATTATTGCAGATCGATACCATCAGCGTGGTCGCACGCAGCCCGTATCTGGTGTTGTTCAGTCGATTGGGCGCCTATTCTCCCGAGTGGCTGGAGCAGGCGTTAGCGGGGCGCCAGCTGTTTGAATATTGGGCGCACGAAGCCTGTTTCCTGCCGATTGAAGATTTTGCGTTATTGCGCCACCGCATGCTGGATCCGCAGGGTATGGGCTGGAAATATTCTCAAGCCTGGGTCGACAAACATCAGACCGCGATTGACGATTTGCTGGCATACGTGGCTGAGCAAGGCCCGGTGCGTTCAGCCGATTTCAACGCCGAAAAAAAGGGCAGCAACGGCTGGTGGGACTGGAAACCAGAAAAACGCCATCTGGAGATTTTATTTACCGCCGGCCGGCTGATGGTGGCCGAACGCCGTAATTTCCACCGCGTTTACGATCTTACCGAACGTCTGTTACCGGATTGGCACGATGCTACCCAGGCACTGCCCGCGGCGGCGGCACGTGAGGAGATGTTGACTCGTAGCTGCCGTTATCTGGGCATTTTCAAGCCGGAGTGGCTGGCGGATTACTATCGCCTGAAGCGCGTATCGCCGCAAAAACTACTGGATCGCCTGACGCGAGCTGACGAAATCATGCCGGTACAGGTCAGCGGGCTCGACGGCACATGCTATGTGCACCATTCGCTGGCGCAGCAATTGGCGCTGGCGCAACAGGGCAAATTGAAATCTAGCGTCACCACGTTACTGTCGCCCTTCGATCCGGTGGTGTGGGATCGCCGCCGCGCCCAGCAGCTGTTCAATTTTGAGTACCGGCTCGAATGCTATACGCCGAAAGAAAAACGGCAATATGGCTATTTCACGTTGCCGGTGCTGCAGCGTGGCGAATTGATTGGGCGTATTGATGCAAAAATGCACCGTCGCAAAGCGGAGTTTGAAGTCATCAGTTTTCATACCGAGCCACAGGTACGTATGGGGCGGCAGCGTTGTCAGGATGTTTTTCAGGCGATCGAGCGAATGGCCAAATGGCATGGCGCCACGCGGGTCACGCTGGGGGAGATACCGGCTTCGGTCCGTAGCGAATGGGGCAGCGGTTGGGACGTGGGATAACGAACGACGTTGTTATGGGGGGGTAAAACGAGTGACAGCGCCGTTCGTTACAAGCTGAGCCTCAGTTGCTGAAATTGGCAAACAGGGCGATGATTTTGTGAATACGTTTCATCATTTGCAGGTATAACATTAATTATGTGATGCGTGTCACATAATTTACACCGATGCGGTGCGTAATACAACCGTAAAACCCGCTTGGGGAAAAGAGCAGCAGTTGCATCACCGATGATTAACCTGCCGCTGGACGATATGCTATTCTGTTGCACTTTCCTGATGTCACATTCCCCGCATGGAGGAAGCATGGATCACCGTTTACTCGAAATCGTTGCCTGCCCGGTCTGCAACGGAAAGTTGTACTTCAATAAAGAAAATCAGGAGCTGGTGTGTAAGCTGGACGGTCTGGCCTATCCGTTACGCGACGGTATCCCGGTGCTGCTGGAAAATGAGGCGCGTACGCTGCCACTGGACGAGAAACACGCATGAGTTTTATCGCTATCATTCCTGCTCGTTATGCATCCAGCCGTTTGCCGGGCAAACCGTTGGCAGACATCCACGGTAAACCGATGGTGGTACACGTGATGGAGCGCGCGCGCGAGTCCGGCGCCGCTCGCGTGATTGTTGCCACCGATCATCCCGACGTTGCCCGCGCGGTAGAAGCTGCCGGCGGTGAAGTCTGCATGACCAGCCCGGATCACCATTCCGGCACCGAGCGTCTTGCAGAGGTGATCGAGCATTACGGTTTTGCCGACGATCAGATCATCGTCAACGTGCAGGGTGACGAGCCGCTGATCCCGTCGGTGATTGTTCGGCAGGTGGCCGAAAACCTGGCCAGCAGCAGCGCCGGCATGGCAACCCTGGCGGTACCGATCGAAACGGCGGAAGAGGCCTTTAATCCCAATGCGGTCAAGGTGGTAATGGACGAGAAAGGCTACGCGCTGTACTTTTCACGGGCCACCATCCCGTGGGATCGTGAGCGTTTTGCCCAGAGCAGGGAACAGATCGGCGACAGCCTGCTGCGACATATTGGTATTTATGCCTACCGCGCCGGGTTTGTACGCCGTTATGTCAGTTGGGCGCCGAGCCCGTTAGAACAGATCGAACTGTTGGAGCAGCTGCGAGTGCTGTGGTACGGCGAAAAGATCCACGTCGCGGTGGCCAAGGCCATTCCAAGCGTCGGCGTCGATACGCCGGACGATTTACAACGCGTGCGCGACAGCCTACGGCGTTAAGTCGCTATGCCCAGCGCCGTCGGTACGCCCGTGCCGGCGGCAGATCCCCCTGCGTTATCCCCGTTTTATTGATCTGCGTTGAGGAATTTTCCCGTTCATCGTTCGATGATGTAAGGCGTTCTCTACGATTTCGTGAGGTTTAGCCTAAGTGGAACAGTTACGTGCCGAACTGAGCAGAGTACTGGGTGAGCCAGTCAGCCGGCTGGAGCGTGTCAGTGAACAGCCGTATGCACACCTGTATTCGCTGTACGATCGGCAGGGGCATGCCATCCCATTGGTGGCGAAGAGCTTTGTCTGCGCGGGTATTGCCCAGCAGGAGGCCTACAAGCTGTCGATGCTGGCACGGGAAGGTGACGTGCGCCTGCCGGCGGTATTCGGCGTGATTTACACCCAACAGGCGCCATACTCTGAGGTGTTGCTGATTGAGCGCTTGCGCGGCGTTGCCGTTGAAGCGCCTAGCCGCACGCCGGATCGTTGGCATATGCTGATGGAGCAGATCGTCGACGGCATGCTGGCCTGGCATCGCATCGACAGCCACGGCTGCGTCGGCACCGTCGACAGCACACAGGAAAACGATTGGTTCTGTTGGTATCAGCAACGGATAGAAGTGCTGTGGTCCACCCTTAACAACCAGGATTCTCGCCTGCTTACCATGGCCGACCGCCGATTGCTGTACCGCACGCGTGAGTCATTGACCCATTTTTTCGTCGGATTTGACGACCCTTGCGTGCTGGTACACGGCAATCTGTCGCTGCGCAGCATGCTCAAGGATGCCAAAACCGATCAACTGTTGGCGATGATTAATCCCGGCATGATGCTGTGGGCGCCGCGAGAATATGACCTGTTCAGACTGTGCGAGGCGGGGATGCCCAGCCAGCTGCTGTTCCATTACCTACGGCGAGCGCCGGTGGCGGAATCCTTTCTGGCGCGGCGCTGGCTGTATGTCATCTGGGAAGCGATGGGGCGCATGATTCACACCGGTAAACTGGATCGGCCGCAGTTTGACGTTGCGTCGCAGCAGTTAATGCCGTGGCTGGCCGGCTGACGAGCCTTGATCCACCGCCGGCGCTGCATCCTGTCCCTTTAATCGCTGCCACAGGCTGCCGAGCGTTTCATACCAGGCGCGCTCGCTGTGTCCGAGGAACATGGCCGAAGGCATCACCCGATCCCAGATATTGAGCGGTGAGGCGATCGCCAACTGATTGGCCGGCGCCGGGATCGGTTGCAATCCCTGTGCTTCAAAGAAACGCATCGCACGCGGCAGATGATTGGCCGAAGTCACCAGAATAAACCGCTGCTTGCCAACCAGTTGCGCCACCTGCATCGCTTCCTGTTCGGTGTCGAGCGGCCGATCCAGCACCACTATATCGCTGCGTGGCACGCCAAGGCTGGCCGCAACCCGCGCCGCGGTTTCCGCATTGCTGAGGGTATTGGCGCCGCGCGCGCCGGTAAACACCATTTTTGCCCCCGGGTGGCTCAGGTAAAGCCGCACCCCTTCGGTAACGCGCGGTAAACTGTTGCCAATCAGATTGGAGCTCGGCGCCCATTGCGGATTGAAAGTATAACCTCCCCCCAAAACCACGATATAATTCACCGGGTCATTACCGTTATAGGTAACATATTCTGACTCAATAGGTCGCAGCAGTCGATCGGCCACCGGTTGCAGACTGAAAAGCAGTAAAAATAGCCAGCTCAGACTGAGAATCACTTTGGCGCTTTTTTGCCAACGGGTAAACCACAGCAGCAATAAGGCCAGAGCCATCAGCAGCAAGAGCGCGGGCAACGGCATCAAAATGGCGCCGATAAACTTTTTCAGGGTAAACAGCATCAGAAATCAGGTCCTTTTGGGCGAAAAAACGACATCCGGGCGCAATCAGGCCGCAAGAAGATTTATTCTATGCCAGTCTGTGCCAAAATAGCAGGTTTGAATGGGCGGGTGCGTTGCCCCACGCCAAAAGAACATCAGCGGAGCCGTTGTCCAATGCACGATCGCAATTTTGACGATATTGCTGAAAAGTTTGCGCGTAACATTTACGGCACCACCAAAGGGAAGATTCGCCAGGCGGTGGTGTGGCAGGATCTGACCACGTTGCTGGCGCAGTTGCCGCCGCGGCCATTGCGCATCCTTGACGCCGGCGGCGGCGAGGGCCATATGGCCTGCCAACTGGCAGAATTAGGACATCAGGTGTTGTTGTGCGATCTTTCTGGTGAGATGATCCAGCGCGCGGCGCAGTTGGCCGAGCAAAAAGGTGTGAGCCAGAACATGCAATTCATACAAAGTTCGGCTCAGGAGATCGGCCAACATTTGGAACAGCCGGTCGATCTGGTATTGTTCCATGCTGTGCTTGAATGGATTGCCGAGCCGCAGGCGGCATTAAAAGCGCTGTACGACTGCCTGCTGCCCGGCGGCGCGCTGTCGCTGATGTTTTTCAATGCCAACGGCCTATTGATGCGCAATGTGGTATTGGGTAACTTTCAGTTGGTCAACCCGGAAGTCAGACGCCGCCGCAAGCGCTCGTTGTCGCCACAATACCCGCACAGCCCGCCGCAGGTTTACGGCTGGCTGGAGAGTCTGGGAATGCGCATCGGCGGTAAGACCGGGGTGCGGGTGTTCCACGATTATCTGCAGAGCAGGCAATTGCAGACACAAAAATTTGAAGAATTACTGGCGCTTGAACAACACTATTGCCGGCAGGAGCCGTATGTGAGTTTGGGGCGCTATATTCACGTCATGGCGCATAAACCAAACCTGAAGGACGAACTATGAGTGAATTTTCCCAGACTGTACCCGAACTGGTCGCCTGGGCACGGAAAAATGATTTCTCTATTTCGCTCCCTACGGAGCGTCTCGCGTTTCTGCTCGCCATCGCCACCTTGAACGGCGAGCGACTGGACGGCGAGATGAGCGAAGGTGAGCTGGTTGATGCATTTCGCCATGTCAGCAAAGGGTTTGAACAGACGCATGAAACGGTAGCGATCCGCGCCAACAATGCGATAAACGACATGGTGCGCCAGCGCCTGTTGAACCGGTTTACCAGCGAACTGGCGGACGGCAACGCCATCTACCGCCTAACGCCGCTCGGTATCGGTATTACCGATTACTATATCCGTCAACGCGAGTTCTCTACCCTGCGTCTGTCGATGCAGCTGTCGATCGTGGCGCAGGAGCTGAAGCGCGCCGCCGACGCCGCCGAAGAAGGCGGAGATGATTTCCATTGGCACCGCAACGTGTTTGCACCGCTGAAATATTCGGTGGCTGAAATCTTTGACAGCATCGACATGACCCAGCGAGTGATGGATGAACAGCAGCAGGGGGTAAAGGAAGACATCGCCGCGCTGCTCAACCAGGATTGGCGCGCCGCGATCTCCAGTTGCGAAATGCTGCTGTCGGAAACCTCCGGCACGCTGCGCGAACTGCAGGATACGCTGGAAGCGGCAGGGGACAAGCTGCAGGCCAATCTGTTGCGCATTCAGGATGCCACGCTGGGGGAGATGGAGCTGGGCTTCGTCGACAAGCTGGTGTTTGACCTGCAAAGCAAGCTGGATCGTATTATCAGTTGGGGTCAGCAGGCGATCGATCTGTGGATCGGCTACGACCGCCATGTGCACAAGTTTATCCGTACCGCGATCGACATGGATAAAAACCGCGTATTCGCCCAGCGTCTGCGTCAATCGGTGCAAAACTATTTCGACAATCCGTGGACGCTGACGCATGCCAATGCCGACCGTCTGCTGGACATGCGCGATGAAGAGCTGGCACTGCGCAGCGATGAAGTGACCGGCGAACTGCCGCCGGATCTGGAGTTCGAAGAGTTCAGCGAGATCCGTGAACAGCTGGCTGCGATGATCGAACAGGCGCTGAAGGTTTATCAGGAACAACAGTTGCCGCTCAATTTAGGGGCGGTAATGCGCGATTATCTGGCGCAATATCCGCGTGCGCGTCATTTTGACGTAGCACGCTTAGTGGTCGACCAGGCAGTGCGCCTTGGTGTGGCTGAAGCTGATTTTTCAGGGTTGCCGGCGCAATGGCAGGCAATCAATGATTACGGAGCCAAGGTACAGGCCCATGTCATCGACAAATATTGAACACATTATGCCAGTGAAACTGGCCAAGGCATTGTCTAACGCGCTGTTCCCGGCGCTTGACAGCCAACTGCGTGCGGGTCGTCATATCGGCATCGATGAGCTGGACAACCACGCCTTCTTAATGGATTTTCAGGACGAGCTGGAAATATTTTACGGCCGCTACAGCGTGGAGCTGATCCGCGCGCCGGAAGGGTTCTTCTATCTGCGACCGCGCTCCACCACGCTGATCCCGCGTTCGGTACTGTCCGAGCTGGACATGATGGTGGGCAAGATACTCTGCTATCTCTACCTGAGCCCGGAGCGCCTGGCGCATGAAGGTATCTTCAGCCACCAGGAACTGTATGACGAACTACTGAGCCTGGCGGATGAAAATAAACTGTTGAAGTTCGTCAATCAGCGCTCAACCGGCTCTGACCTGGATCGCCAGAAACTGCACGAAAAAGTGCGCACCTCGCTGAACCGCCTGCGTCGTTTGGGCATGGTCTATTTCATGGGCGGCGACAGCAGCAAATTCCGTATCACCGAAGCGGTGTTCCGCTTTGGCGCGGACGTGCGCAGCGGAGACGATCCACGTGAGGCGCAGTTGCGCATGATCCGTGACGGTGAAGCGATGCCGGTGGAAAATAGCCTGCTGCTGAATGACGAGTCGGACAGCGAAGATCCATCGACGGACCACACCCCGGACAGTGCAGAGGATGAACAGGAATGATTGAACGCGGTAAATTTCGCTCACTGACGCTGATTAACTGGAACGGTTTCTTCGCCCGCACTTTTGATCTGGATGAATTGGTCACCACGCTTTCCGGTGGCAACGGCGCCGGTAAATCCACCACCATGGCGGCGTTTGTTACGGCATTAATCCCGGACCTGACGCTGCTGCACTTTCGCAATACCACCGAAGCTGGTGCCACCAGCGGTTCGCGCGACAAAGGCCTGCATGGCAAATTGCGTGCCGGGGTGTGTTATTCCACCCTCGACGTGGTTAACTCGCGTCACCAGCGGGTGGTGGTGGGGGTTCGTTTGCAACAGGTTGCCGGCCGCGATCGCAAGGTCGACATCAAGCCGTTCACCATCCAGGGGCTGCCGACGTCGGTCCAGCCGACCGAAATTCTGACCCAGACGGTGGGCGAGCGTCAGGCACGCGTACTGTCGCTACAAGAATTAAAAGAACGCGTCGAAGAGATGGAAGGGGTGCAGTTCAAACAGTTCAACTCGATCACCGACTATCACTCGCTGATGTTTGACCTGGGCGTGATCCCGAAACGTCTGCGTTCCTCGGCGGATCGCAGCAAATTCTATCGTCTGATCGAAGCCTCGCTGTACGGCGGGATTTCCAGCGCCATTACCCGCTCGCTGCGTGATTACCTGTTACCGGAAAATAGCGGCGTGCGCAAGGCGTTTCAGGATATGGAAGCCGCATTGCGCGAAAACCGCATGACGCTGGAAGCGATTCGCGTCACCCAATCTGACCGTGACCTGTTTAAGCACCTGATTTCCGAAGCCACATCCTACGTGGCGGCGGACTATATGCGTCACGCCAATGAACGGCGCATCCATCTGGATGGCGCGTTGGTGCTGCGCAACGATTTGTTCGGTAGCCGCAAGCAGCTGGCCGCCGAGCAGTATCGCCACGTGGAAATGGCACGTGAGCTGGGTGAGCAAAGCGGTGCCGAATCGGATTTGGAAACCGACTACCAGGCGGCCAGCGATCACCTGAACCTGGTGCAGACCGCAATGCGCCAGCAGGAAAAGATCGCGCGTTACGAAGCCGACCTGGAAGAGCTGACCTACCGGCTGGAAGAACAGAACGAAGTGGTGGCGGAGGCCAGCGAACAGCAGGCGGAAAACGAAGCACGCGCCGAAGCGGCCGAGCTGGAAGTGGACGAGCTGAAAAGTCAGCTGGCCGATTACCAGCAGGCACTGGACGTGCAGCAAACGCGTGCCATCCAGTATCAGCAGGCGTTACAGGCGTTGGAGCGCGCGCGCGCGCTGTGCCAATTGCCGGAGCTGAGCGCCGAAAACGCCGAGCAGTGGCTGGAAACCTTCCAGGCTCGCGAGCAGGAGGCAACCGACGCCTTGCTGAAGCTGGAGCAGAAGCTGAGCGTGGCCGATGCCGCTCACAGCCAGTTTGAGCAGGCCTATCAGCTGGTGTGCAAGATCGCCGGCGAAGTCAGCCGCAGCGAAGCCTGGCAAACCGCGCGCGAGCTGTTGCGCGATTGGCCTTCACAGCAGCATCAGGCGGAACGCGTACAGCCGTTGCGCCTGCGCCTGAGCGAACTGGAACAGCGCCTGCGTTCGCAGCAGGACGCCGAGCGTTTGTTGCAGGAGTTCTGCAAACGCCAGGGGCGAGATTACCAGCCGGACGAGCTTGACGCCTTGCAGCAAGAGTTGGAGGAACGACTGGAGTCGCTGTCGCTGAACGTCAGCGAAGCCGGCGAACGGCGGATGGAAATGCGCCAGGAACTGGAGCAGATCCAACAGCGTATCAAAGAGTTGACCGTGCGCGCGCCGGTATGGCTGGCGGCGCAGGATTCACTGGGCCAGTTGAGCGAACAGAGCGGCGAGCCGCTGGAAAACAGCCAGCAGGTTACCGAGTACATGCAGCAGTTGCTGGAACGCGAACGTGAAACCACGGTTGAGCGTGATGAAGTGGCTGCCCGCAAACGCGAGATCGACGCACAAATCGAACGTCTCAGCCAGCCGAGCGGCGCGGAAGACCAGCGTCTGGTGACCCTGGCTGAACGCTTCGGTGGCGTATTGCTGTCTGAAATTTATGACGATGTAACCATCGACGATGCGCCGTACTTCTCGGCGCTGTACGGCCCGTCACGTCATGCGATCGTGGTACCGGATCTGTCGCTGGTGCGCGAGATGCTGGAAGGTCTGGAAGATTGCCCGGAAGATCTCTATCTGATCGAAGGGGATCCACAGTCGTTCGATGACAGCGTGTTTGCCGTTGAAGAACAGGAAAAAGCGGTGGTGGTGAAAATCGCCGACCGCCAATGGCGTTATTCCCGCTTCCCGGAAGTGCCACTGTTTGGCCGCGCGGCGCGTGAGCAGCGTCTGGAAGTGTTGCACGCAGATCGCGAATCGTTGGCTGAACGTTATGCCAACCTGTCGTTTGACGTGCAGAAAACCCAGCGCTCTCACCAGGCATTCAGCCGGTTTATCGGCACACACCTGGCGGTGGCGTTTGACGCCGATCCGGAAGCGGAAATTCGCACGCTCAACGGCCGTCGCAACGAAATCGAACGTGCGCTGAATAATCATGAAGCGCAGAACCAGCAGCAGCGTCAGCAATACGAGCAGGCAAAAGAAGGCATTTCGGCGTTGAACCGTCTGACGCCGCTGGTTTCCTTGCTGAATGACGACACCTTGCAGGATCGGGTGGAAGAGCTGCACGAAGAGCTCGAGGAAGCGCAGGATGCTGCGCGTTATCTGCAACAGCATGGCGTATCGCTGACCAGGCTGGAACCGCTGGTATCGGTGTTGCAAAGCGATCCCGAACAGCACGAGCAGCTGCAGCAGGATTACCAGCAGGCGCAGAGCGTACAGCGTCAGGCCAAGCAACAGGCGTTTTCCCTGACTGAAGTGGTGCAGCGTCGTGCACACTTCAGCTACACCGATTCCGCCGGTATGCAAAATGCCAACAACGATCTTAACGACAAGTTGCGTCAGCGGCTGGAGCAGGCAGAAGCGGAGCGCAGCCGTGCCCGCGATCGGCTGCGCCAGTATCAGACCCAGTTTACCCAGTACAGTCAGGTGCTGGCGTCGCTGAAAAGTTCCTACGACGCCAAACGCGACATGCTGAAAGAGCTGAGCCAGGAACTGGTCGACATCGGCGTACAGGCCGATGCCAACGCCGAAGCGCGTGCGCGTCAGCGCCGTGACGAACTGCATGCTGCGCTGAGTAATAACCGCGCCCGTCGTAACCAGCTGGAAAAACAGCTGACCTTCTGCGAAGCGGAAATGGACAGCCTGCAGAAGAAACTGCGCAAGCTGGAACGCGATTATCATCAGTTGCGTGAGCAGGTGGTGACCGCCAAGGCCGGCTGGTGCGCAGTGATGCGCATGGTGAAAGACAACGGCGTCGAACGCCGTCTGCACCGTCGTGAACTGGCTTATATGGACGGCGACGAACTGCGCTCGATGTCGGATAAGGCGCTGGGTGCATTGCGTCTGGCGGTTGCGGACAACGAGCATCTGCGCGACGTGCTGCGCCTGTCGGAAGATCCGAAGCGGCCTGAACGTAAAATCCAGTTCTACATCGCGGTGTATCAGCACCTACGTGAGCGTATTCGTCAGGATATCATTCGTACCGACGATCCGGTCGAGGCCATCGAACAGATGGAAATCGAACTGGGCCGATTGACCGAAGAGCTGACGGCACGTGAACAAAAACTGGCGATCAGTTCCAAGAGTGTGGCGAACATCATTCGCAAAACCATTCAGCGCGAACAGAACCGTATCCGCATGCTCAACCAGGGCTTGCAGGCAGTATCCTTTGGTCAGGTGAAGAGCGTACGTTTGAATGTCAACGTGCGCGAAGCCCACGCCACGCTGCTGGATGTGCTGTCAGAGCAGCAGGAACAGCACCAGGATCTGTTCAATAGCAACCGGCTGACCTTCTCCGAAGCGCTGGCCAAGCTGTATCAGCGCCTGAACCCGCAAATTGATATGGGTCAGCGCACGCCGCAAACCATCGGCGAAGAGCTGCTGGATTACCGTAACTATCTGGAACTGGAAGTCGAAGTATTCCGTGGTTCCGACGGTTGGCTGCGGGCCGAAAGCGGCGCCTTGTCTACCGGTGAAGCGATCGGTACCGGCATGTCGATCTTGGTGATGGTGGTTCAGAGCTGGGAAGAAGAGTCGCGCCGCCTGCGCGGCAAGGATATTTCGCCGTGCCGTCTGTTGTTCCTGGATGAAGCCGCGCGTCTGGATGCCAAATCCATCGCTACGCTGTTCGAACTGTGCGACCGACTGGAAATGCAGCTGATCATCGCGGCGCCGGAAAATATCAGTCCGGAAAAAGGCACCACCTATAAACTGGTGCGTAAGGTGTTCCAGAATCAGGAACACGTCCACGTGGTCGGCCTGCGCGGCTTTGCCGCAGAACCGCTGGCGGTGGGGACCAACCCGGCGGAGGCGCCGCAGGCATAAGCCAAAAGCGTCCTTAAAAATCTGAAAATAGCCGCCTTGGGGTGGCTATTTTTTTTCGGGACGAGGATGATAGTGCGTTTTTGGCCGCCGACAACCATCGGCTAGCTTAATGAAATAAACAGTAATTCTGTGCTGTCTGAGAGCAAAGCAGCCTTTCTGTTTGTATACTTGGATTAAGCAGTAAACTTTGATGTATTTTTGTGAGCATACAGGGGGCAAGGGATGTTGCTTATAAAAGGAAGCACTGTACGACGTCTGGCGCTGAGTTGCGCAATTGCAGGTAGTTTTGCCGCGTCGTTACCCGCATGGGCCACCGTGCCGGCGTTTCCCGCCGCGTCCTCCAGCATGTCGGTCGCGCAAAGCCGTTCCGAACTGGTTGCGGCGTTGCCTGGCGGCGTGACACCGCACTACCTTTCAACCTTGGCGCCGTTGTATGCGGCCAATCAGATGCAGCCGATGTGGCAGGATCGCGAGGCGGTGCAGCAGTTCCAGCAACAATTGGCGGAACTGGCCATTTCTGGCATACAGCCGCAGTTTACCCAATGGGTCAGGCAACTGACCGATCCGGCCATCAGCGATATGGGCCGGGATATCGTCCTGTCCGACGCCATGCTCGGTTATCTGCAGTTTGTGTCGTCAATCGGCGCCAACGGCAACAACTGGTTATACAGTAATATTCCGTACAAACTGGCCACGCCGCCGGGTACCGTTATCAACCAGTGGCAGTTGGCGGTGCGGCAGGGCAAGGCGCAGGCGTACGTTGAGTCGCTGGCGCCACAGCACCCGCAATATGCCAAAATGCATCAAGCGCTGCGTGACATGTTGGCCGATAGCCGCCCCTGGCCGCGACTGGCTAATGGGCCGAGCCTGCGACCGGGCGAGATCAGCAACGATATCCCCGCGCTGCGTGAGATACTGCAGCGTACCGGCATGATGAGCGATATTCCCGCCGCCAGTCTGCCTGCGCAACAGCCGACGGTGGTTAATCGCGCTGCCGCACCGGTGGCGGATGACGATTTATCCGTTGATGAAGAAGCGCTGCGCGAGAACCGCGGCACGGTGGTCAGCCCGTCGGCGGCGCCGGTGGATAATATCACTGCGCCCACCGACGGCGCGCTATTGCAGCAGTCGCCAGCAGCGGCATCGATGGCTGACAATCTGTATTCCAGCGAACTGGTCGAGGGTGTGAAGCGCTTTCAGAAATGGCAGGGGCTGAGTACCGACGGGATCATCGGCGTGCGGACGCGCGAATGGCTGAACGTGTCGCCGCAAATGCGAGCGTCGCTGCTGGCATTGAACATTCAGCGGCTGCGTATCCTGCCAGGACGCGTCAGCAACGGCATCATGGTCAATATTCCCAACTATTCACTGGTCTATTACCAGAACGGCAATGAAGTGCTGTCGTCGCGGGTGATCGTTGGTCGCCCCAGCCGCAAGACGCCGATGATGAGCAGCGCATTGAATAATGTGGTGGTTAACCCGCCGTGGAACGTACCGACCACGCTGGTGCGTGAAGACATCGTGCCGAAAGCGATGCGTGACGCCAACTATTTCCGTAAACACGGCTATACCGTGCTTTCCGGCTGGAGCAACGATGCCGAAGTGATTGATCCGTCAATGATTGACTGGAATATGGTATCAGCGCGCAACTTCCCGTATCGCATTCGTCAGGCACCGGGCGCCACCAACTCGCTGGGTCGTTTCAAATTCAATATGCCCAGTTCGGATGCCATCTATCTGCACGATACGCCGAATCATAATCTGTTCCAAAAGGATATCCGTGCGCTCAGTTCCGGTTGCGTTCGGGTAAATAAGGCGTCCGATTTGGCCAATATGCTGTTGCAGGATGCCGGTTGGAACAATAGCCGCGTTTCTTCAACCCTGAAACAGGGAAATACCACCTATGTCAATGTACGTCAGCATATCCCGGTTAAATTGTATTATTTAACCGCCTGGGTATCTGATGACGGAAAGCCACAATTCCGTACAGATATTTACAATTACGATAATACGGTGAGATCCGGCGCACAAATTTTGGCTCAGGCCGAAAAATTAATGCAATAAATGCAGTAATTATAAATAAATAACGGTCAGAATATCGGACCATATGGCCGGCGCCCAGACTCTGGGGGCCGGTAAACCGCGGGACATCACGGGTTGACTCAGCCTGCGTAGGCGGTTATGGTTCGGGCAGTGCGCTTTTTTGTGCATATTTTTTTGATATTCTTGCCGGGTTTGACAGAAACATGGACAAAATAGATCATCACCGCCGTAAGTGGTTAACGTTAGGTACGGCTGCCATGGGTATAGCGCTGCTCCCAGGGCAAGCATTTGCCAGCCTTTCAACTTCTCGCCCACGTATTCTGGTAGTAAATAACCTGCATACCGGAGAATCGCTTAAAGCCGAATTCTTTGATGGCAAAGGTTATAATAAAGAAGAGCTGGCTCGTCTAAATCATCTTTTCCGCGATTACCGTGCAAATAAAGTGAAATCGATAGACCCGCGTCTGTTCGACCATTTATATCGCTTGCAGGGCCTGCTCGGAACCAGCAAACCGGTTCAGTTAGTCTCTGGTTATCGTTCTCTGGGGACCAATAATGAATTGCGATCGCACAGCCGCGGTGTGGCCAAGCACAGCTACCATACCAAAGGGCAGGCGATGGATTTCCATATCGAAGGTATCCAACTGAGTAATATCCGCAAGGCCGCGTTAAAAATGCGTGCGGGTGGTGTAGGATATTACCCACGTAGCAACTTTGTACACATTGATACCGGCCCGGCTCGGACCTGGTAATCATGCAGTACGCTGATTGACGCGCCGGCCGGCAGGTTCGGCGCCGTGGCTGTTGGAGCTTTATGAACTATAAAATTATTCCCGTTACCGCGTTTAGCCAGAACTGTACGTTGATCTGGTGTGATGAGACACGTCAGGCGGCGTTGGTCGATCCCGGCGGCGAAGCGGAAAAACTGCAGGCGGCGGTGGCGGAGGCCGGCGTGACGCTGACGCAAATCCTGCTGACGCATGGTCATCTTGACCACGTCGGCGCTGCGGCGGAGCTGGCTGAACACTATCAGGTGCCGATCTACGGCCCTGACAAGGAAGACGCCTTCTGGCTCGATGGCTTGCCGGCGCAAAGCCGCATGTTTGGGCTGGAAGAGTGTGTGCCGCTAACGCCAACCCGCTGGCTGGCGGAAGGCGATACGGTACAGGTTGGTGCCATGACGCTGAAGGTACTGCATTGCCCGGGGCATACGCCGGGGCATATCGTTTTCATCAACGATGAAGCTCGTCTGGCACTGGTGGGCGATGTGCTGTTCAACGGCGGAGTGGGGCGCACGGACTTCCCTCGCGGCGATCATCAGGCACTGATCAACGCTATCCATAGCAAATTACTGCCGCAGGGCGACGATATGGCGTTTATTCCCGGCCATGGCCCTATGTCGACCTTCGGTCAGGAGCGCCTGCATAACCCGTTCCTGCGCGAAGAACCGGCAGTCTGGTAATCTGCCAGCGGCAGAAAACCAAAGGGGCGCATTGGCGCCCCTTTTTCGTTCGTTACCGGCCGGTGATTACAGCACGGCGACGATGGCTTCACACAGTGGCGCCATATTGTCTGGCGTCATGCCTGCCACGTTGACGCGACCGGAGTTTACCGCATACACGCCAAACTCATCGCGCAGACGCAGCACCTGTTCTTTGGTCAGGCCGCTGAACGAGAACATGCCGTTCTGGTTGATGATAAAGCTGAAATCCTGCTCCGCTCCCTTTTCCTGCAGGGTATTGACGAACAGCTGGCGCATGCGATGGATGCGTTGACGCATGTCGGTCAGTTCCTGCTCCCAGATGGCGCGCAATGCCTCATTGCTCAGGATGGTCGCTACCACCGCGGCGCCGTGTGAAGGCGGGTTGGAGTAGTTGGCGCGAATCGCCGCTTTTACCTGACTAAAGGCACGATCGGCGGTGTCGGCATCCGCAGCGACGACGGTGCAGGCGCCTACGCGTTCGTTATACAGGCCAAAGTTCTTCGAGTACGAGCTGGCGACGATCAGTTCCTGATGCTTGGCCGCGAAAATACGCAGGCCCTGAGCGTCTTCTTCCAAGCCGTTGGCAAAGCCCTGATAGGCGAAGTCGAACAGCGGCAACCAGCCACTTTGGGCGGAAAGCTCGGCCAACTGGCTCCATTGTTCCGGCGTTGGATCGATGCCGGTCGGGTTGTGGCAGCAGCCGTGGAATACCACTACGTCGCCAGCTTGCGTCTGTTTCAGGCTGTTAATCAGACCGTCAAAGTTCAGCGCATGGTTGTCGGCATCATAATAATCATATTCCAGCACTTCCAGGCCGGCAGCACTAAACACGTTTTTGTGGTTTGGCCAGCTTGGGTTGCTGATCCAGACGCGCTTGGCGCTGGTCTGGTTGGCGATGAAGTCACCGGCAACGCGCAGACCACCGGTGCCGCCTGGCGTTTGCGCGGTGCGGGCACGCTTGTCGCTGATGATGGCGCTGTCTTTGCCGAACAGCAGTTCCTGCGTGCAGGTGGCGAACGCCGGGATGCCTTCAATACCGAGATAATTTTTGGTGGTTTCGTTTTCCAGCAGGTACTGCTCGGCTTTTTTCACGCTGGTCAGCACTGGCGTTTTGCCAGTTTCGTCTTTATAGACGCCGATACCCAGGTTGATTTTGTTCGGACGGGCGTCCGCGCGGAAAATATCGGTCAAACCCAGAATGGGATCGGCTGGTGCAGCGGTGATCTTTTCAAACATGTCAGATGCTTCCATGGCTTAGAGTTAAGCAGTCAGAGGCATCAGGGTAGCGCCAGTTATGCGCTTTGCCAACCGTTTGCGAGAAAAACACCTCGATCTTGTGATGGGCGCATATTCAGCACAAAAAATGACGGAAAAAGGCCTTCAGGCAGGATAAAAATTTAAACGGTGGCAACAAACAAAAACAGGGCCGAAGCCCTGTTTGATTAACTTGTCCGGCAGCGAACCGCCGTTAAGCGAGTAACGAATTAGAACTGGTAAACCAGACCAACAGCAACAACGTCGTCGGTAGAGATGGCGTTGGCTTTGGTGAATTCGTTTTCGTCCAGCAGGTTGATTTTGTAATCAACGTAGGTAGACATGTTTTTGTTGAAGTAGTAAGTGGTACCTACAGAAACGTATTTAACCAGATCTGCATCGCCGCCATTGAAGGTTGCGTTGTTAGCAGAACGGCCAGCCAGTTGCTTGCCTTTGGACTGCAGGTAAGACACTTCTGGACGCAGACCGAAGTCGAACTGGTACTGTGCGGTGACTTCGAAGTTCTGGGTTTTGTCAGCGATGGTGTTGTACGCTTCGCCGTAAGGAGTCATGTTACGGGTTTCTGAGTACATGGCTGCCAGGTACACGTTGTTAGCGTCGTATTTCGCGCCCACGGTCCATGCATCAGCCTTGTCACCACGTGCGGTAGACTCACGGGTCTGGGCATCGGTACGGTCGGAAGATGCGTATGCCGCACCCACGCTCACGCCGGAATCCAGGATGTCATAAGTAGTAGACAGGCCCCAACCGTCGCCGTTTTGTTTTTTCAGCTCGCGACCGTCGTTTTCGTTTTTGCCCTGGTACTGAACGGCAAAGTTCCAGCCGTCAACCAGACCGAAGAAGTTGTTGTTACGATAAGTCGCAACGCCGTTGGTACGGCCGGTCATGTAGTTGTCGGTAATGGTGTAGGTGTCGCCGCCGAACTCTGGCAGCATATCGGTCCAGCCTTCCACGTCGTACAGAACGCCGTAGTTACGGCCGTAATCGAATGAACCGTAGTCAGCAAATTTCAGACCCGCGAAGCCCAGACGAGTCTTGGTGCCTTCGGTGCCTTGAGATTCAGCGTGGTTAGCCTGAACGTTGTATTCCCACTGGCCGTAACCGGTCAGTTGGTCAGTAATCTGAGTTTCACCTTTGAAGCCGAAACGAACGTAAGATTGGTCGCCGTCGTCGCCTTTGCTGTCAGAGAAGTAGTGCAGGCCGTCAACTTTACCGTACAGATCCAGCTTGTTGCCGTCTTTGTTATAGATCTCAGCTGCGTTTGCTGCACCAGCAGCCAACAGAGCTGGAATTACCACTGCAAGAATGTTGCGCTTCATCATTATTACCCTCATTGGTGTTATTCGGACACCTTGCCACTGCCGTCAATAATTCTTTTGGAACTATTGTTGATAGATTGGTGTCGTCCTGTGTCTGCACGCAGTGTTCCATTCACCGTCGGGTTAATCTAGAGCGAAAATGCTACTAATATCGCAATCAGGTTTCAATAGGAAACAATGTGTAACAAGATATTAATGAAAGGGAACTTTGTGACGCAGGTCAATAATAAAAAATGCGAAAGGCCAGCGAGGCTGGCCTTTGTTTTGTAACAAAATGGTGTCGAAACTGTTTAGCGTCGTTAATTAGAAGCTGGCGTTTCGTGGCGTGCGTGGGAATGGAATCACATCACGAACGTTCTGCACGCCGGTCACATAGGCGATTAAACGTTCAAATCCGAGGCCGAAACCGGAGTGCGGAACGGTGCCGTAACGGCGCAGATCGCGATACCACCAGTAGTCTTCCTTGTTCAGACCCATCTCTTCCAGACGCTGATCGAGCACATCAAGTCGCTCTTCACGCTGCGATCCGCCGATGATTTCGCCAATTCCCGGCGCCAGAACATCCATCGCCGCGACGGTTTTGCCATCTTCGTTCATACGCATATAGAAGGCTTTGATGTCCTTCGGATAATTCTTGACCACTACCGGGGCCTTAAAGTGTTTCTCGGCCAGATAACGCTCGTGTTCAGACGACAGGTCAATGCCCCAGGATACCGGGTTTTCAAAGGTTTGACCGGACGCCAGCAGGATCTCGACGGCGTCGGTGTAATCAACCTGGGCAAAATCAGAGGTAACAAAGCGTTTCAGACGTTCAACCGCGTCTTTATCTACCCGCTCGGCAAAGAACTGCATGTCATCGGCACGTTCATCAAGCACGGCCTGGAAGACATACTTCAGCATGCTTTCCGCCAAGCCGGCAACGTCATCCAGCGAGGCGAAGGCCACTTCCGGCTCGACCATCCAGAACTCGGCCAGGTGACGGCTGGTGTTGGAATTTTCCGCACGGAAAGTCGGGCCGAAGGTGTAAACTTTTGATAACGCGCAGGCGTAGGTCTCGCCGTTCAACTGGCCGGAAACGGTCAGGAAGGCCTCTTTACCGAAGAAGTCCTGGCTGAAGTCGACAGCGCCCTTATCGTCGCGCGGCAGGTTTTCCAGATCCAGCGTGGAGACGCGGAACATTTCGCCGGCACCTTCGGTATCGGACGCGGTGATCAGCGGCGTGGATACCCAGAAATAGCCGTTTTCATGTAAGAAACGATGGATCGCCTGTGCCAGCGTATGGCGGACGCGTGCGACTGCGCCGATCAGGTTGGTGCGTGGGCGCAGGTGGGCCACTTCGCGCAGATACTCAATGCTGTGACGTTTGGCAGCCATTGGATAGGTATCCGGATCGTCCACCCAACCAACCACCTTGATGGCGGTCGCTTGCAGCTCAAAGCTCTGGCCTTCGCCAGGGGAGGCCACCACCTTGCCGGTCACTTCAACCGAACAGCCTGTCGTCAGGTGCAGCACTTCATCCTGATAATTCGGCAGAGAATTATTAACGACGGCCTGTAACGGATCAAAGCAGGAGCCGTCATAAACGGCGAGGAAGGAGATACCAGCTTTAGAATCTCTCCGGGTACGTACCCAGCCGCGCACGGTGACTTCACTGTCAACCGCAGCACGACCTTGCAGCACGTCGCATACAGGCACTACGCTCATAGATTTCTCTCTTTAATTGATTTGATGAAGAAATAGCTTACCACCCAAGAAAATGGGGATGAGACTATGTTACTTGCCGCGGTGCAGAGCACAAGCAGAAATCACCGGATTGGTGCAACATTTCTTGCATCGCGGCATGGGTGTCGTTGCAGGGAATAAAGAAGCAGGAAAAAGCCGGCCTGAGGGGCTGCCGGCTGTAGTTCAACTGGCCTTTTTCACCAGCGGCAAGTCAAAGGCCTTGCGCAGCGCCTTGACAAACGCCTGGTCCTGGCAAATGGTCTTGCCCGGGCTGTCGGACAGCTTGGCGACCGGTTTGCCTTTGCACTCCACCAGTTTGATAACGATATTCAGCGGTTTGACGTCAGGAATATCGCAGGTGAGGCGGGTGCCGATGCCGAACACCAGATTGATGCGCTGATAAAAGTGGCGATACAACGCCAGCGCTTTGTTCAAATCCAGATTATCGGAAAACACCAGCGTTTTACTCATCGGATCGATGCCGAGTTTCTGGTAATGGGCGATGGCTTTTTCGCCCCATTCGAACGGATCGCCCGAGTCGTGACGCAGCCCCTGATAGCGTTCGGCAAACTGCGGGCCGAAATCGCGCAGGAAGGCATCCATGGTGATGCAGTCGGTGAGCGCAACGCCCAACTGATCCGGATATTCATCCAGCCAGGCTTGCAGCGCGGCGCGTTGACTATTGGCCAGCACCGGACTGATCTGCTGATGCGCCTGGAACCATTCGTGTGCCTGGGTACCGACCGGCGTCAGGCCGAGCCGGTGCGCCAAGTCGTAGTTGCTGGTGCCGACGAGATAAGGAAATTCCTGTTTTAGCGTGCTGACGATTGCCTGCTGTACCCCTTGCGAGAAGCGCCGGCGGCTACCAAAGTCCATCAGTCGGAAGCGGGAAATATCCAGATCGCCTGCCAACTGCTTGAACTGTATCAACTTGGCGCGCAATTGTGCGACCGCATCGTCCGGCGTCACCTGCGGGGAGCGGTGACGGTGCACCACTTCGCTGATCACCGCCAGCAAGGGGACTTCCCACATGATCACTTCACGCCATGGTCCGGCAATGCGGATCTGCAGGTGCCCATCGTGGTCATCAATGCTGACCTGCTGCGGGTCATAGCGGAAGTTGCGCAGCCAGTTAAGGTAATCCTGGCGGAAAAACGGCAAACCGGACAGATACTGGTATTCGGCATCCGTTAGCGCCAACTGACTCATCAGCGCGACTTGCGCACGGATCTCGTCGGCATATTCACCCAGCAGCTCGTCTCCGCGGCAGCGGAACTCCGCCGCGACGGTGATCGCGGGATAGCGATGGAACACTGCTTGCTGCATATGAAGCTTGTAGGCATCAGTATCAAGCAGTGATGTCAAAATCGGGGAGGCGTATTGAGTCATAGCGCGTTACAGCATCCTCGTCAGGCGCGTGTCCAAATCTGGATATACCCATCATGTCTCAAGCGTTTTCTCTCTATATAGAGGAGAGCGGCGATCGTTGCGTTTACCCTGGTCACAGCCCGTGCCGTGCCCTTGAGGATCCGCCCGCTCGCTATTGCGATGCTGCTTGACGCCATGGGGTATGCTCACAAAAGAGCGAGGAGTATACCCGGATTATCCTGTTATTGAAGCGCCATCACACCATAAATTACCGCACAGGGTCGAGGATTAAACGTGCGCTTGCCGGGCACCACGACGCGGCAGCAAAAGTAAAAGCCAGATAAACCAATAAAGTGAGTAACTTAGTCGAATTAGCGATAGAAATTATAAGGTTAATTATTTTAAACAACTGATTTTATCCGCCGTACTGGCGCGGCATTTTTTGTGCCAAGACGCAACATCGCTGTAATGCTGTTGCAGGGGGCTCTGGTAGTGCCATCGCTGCGACATTAAATGCTGCATATTGCGCAAAGTGCCGATGACACCGCTAGCAGGGGGATGATGAATGATGATCCGCTTCTAATTTCTGCTTGCCATCGCGGGTCGTCTCTGGGTTTTTTTTGTGGCTGTGATACAGTTTATTCACAATCGGGCCTGCGGGGTTCCCGTACGTCGCTGCCGTCACGCCGAGCGACCAGGCGTCGGCCCGCCACCTGTAACTCACTGAGACGTCAAAGGGTTTGTATGACACAACAGCCACAGGCGAAGTATCGCCACGATTATCGCGCGCCGGATTACACCATTACCGACATTGATCTGGACTTTGAACTGCATGCGGAAACCACGCGCGTGACCGCCGTTAGTCAGCTCAAGCGCCAGGGGGCGGCCGGTGCGTCACTGGTACTGGACGGGGAAGATCTGACGCTGGTGAGCCTGCAGATCGATGGGCAGCCGTGGAGCGCCTACCGTATTCAGGATAACCAACTGCATATTGACGAGCTTCCAGAGCAATTCACCATGACTATCGTCAACGATATTCATCCGGCAAAAAACAGCGCGCTGGAAGGGTTGTATCTGTCTGGTGAGGCCTTGTGTACCCAGTGTGAAGCCGAAGGCTTCCGACACATTACCTATTATCTCGATCGCCCCGACGTGTTGGCGCGTTTTACCACCCGTATCGTGGCGGACAAACAGCGTTATCCTTTCCTGTTGTCCAACGGCAACCGTATCGATCAGGGCGAACTGGCTGACGGCCGCCACTGGGTAAAATGGCAGGATCCGTTCCCCAAACCGTGCTACCTGTTTGCGCTGGTGGCCGGTGATTTCGACGTGCTGCAGGACAATTTCATTACCCGTTCCGGCCGTCAGGTGGCGCTGGAACTGTTTGTCGATCGCGGTAATCTGGATCGCGCCGACTGGGCGATGACCTCGCTGAAAAACGCCATGAAATGGGACGAAACCCGTTTCGGGCTGGAATACGACCTCGACATCTATATGATCGTCGCGGTGGATTTCTTTAATATGGGTGCGATGGAAAACAAAGGGTTAAATATTTTTAACTCTAAATATGTGCTGGCCAAGGCCGAAACGGCCACCGATAAAGACTATTTGAACATTGAAGCGGTGATTGGCCACGAGTATTTCCATAACTGGACCGGCAACCGGGTAACCTGTCGCGACTGGTTCCAGCTCAGTCTGAAAGAGGGGCTGACGGTGTTCCGCGATCAGGAGTTCAGTTCGGATCTGGGGTCACGCGCGGTAAACCGTATCGACAACGTGCGGGTGATGCGCGGCGCGCAGTTTGCCGAAGACGCCAGCCCGATGGCACATGCCATTCGCCCGGACAAAGTGATCGAAATGAACAACTTCTACACCCTGACGGTGTATGAGAAAGGATCGGAAGTGATCCGCATGATGCATACCCTGTTGGGGGAGCAGAATTTCCAAAAGGGCATGCAGCTGTATTTTGAACGTCACGATGGCAGCGCGGCCACCTGCGATGATTTTGTGCAGGCGATGGAAGACGCCTCCAACGTCGATCTGTCGCTGTTCCGTCGTTGGTACAGCCAATCAGGCACGCCAACGCTGACGGTGCGCGACGAATATAACGCCGAGCATCAGCAGTATCGTTTGCACGTCAGCCAGCACACGGCACCGACCGCCGATCAACCTGAGAAGCTGCCGCTGCATATTCCGTTGAACATCGAACTGTATGACGCCCAAGGGCAGGTGATTGCGCTGCAAAAAGATGGCCTGCCGGTTAACAATGTGTTGAACGTGACCGAAGCGGAACAGACTTTTGTCTTTGATGGCGTCGAGCATCCGCCAGTGCCGTCGCTGCTGCGTGAGTTTTCGGCGCCGGTGAAGCTGGATTATACCTACAGCGACAAGCAGCTGACCTTCCTGATGCAGCATGCGCGTAACGATTTTGCCCGTTGGGATGCCGCGCAGAGCCTGCTGGCCACCTACATCAAACTGAACGTCGCCAAATATCAGCAGAAGCAGCCGCTCACCTTGCCGTTGCATGTGGCCGACGCGTTCCGCGCGGTATTGCTGGATGAAAAACTGGATCCGGCGCTGGCGGCGCAGATCCTGACCCTGCCGTCAGAAAGTGAAATTGCCGAGCTGTTTACGGTCATCGATCCGAGTGCGATCGCGGCGGTGCATGAGGCGATTACCCGTTGTCTGGCGCAAGAAATGACCGACGAATGGCTAGCGGTCTATCACCACAACAAGACCGACGGCTATCGCGTTGAACATGGCGACATTGCCAAACGCGCGTTGCGCAATACCTGTCTGCACTATCTGGCCTTTGCCGATGAGCAACAGGCTGACCGTCTGGTGGCCGAACAGTTCAAGCATGCCGATAACATGACCGACTCGCTGGCGGCGCTGGCAGCGGCGGTGGCGGCGCAGTTACCGTGTCGTGATGCGCTGATGGCCGCGTTCGACCAGCGTTGGCATCAGGATGGTCTGGTGATGGACAAATGGTTTGCGCTGCAGGCTACCAGCCCGGCCGCCGACGTACTCGCCACGGTGCGCAGCCTGCTGCAACACCGTTCATTCAGCCTGAGCAACCCGAACCGTACCCGTTCGCTGGTGGGCGCCTTTGCCGCAGCCAATCCATCAGCGTTCCACGCCGCAGACGGTAGCGGTTATCAGTTCCTGGTAGAAATCCTCAGCGATCTGAACACCCGCAATCCGCAGGTGGCAGCGCGTTTGATCGAACCACTGATTCGTCTCAAGCGTTACGATGCCGGGCGCGAGGCGCTGATGCGCCAGGCGTTGGAGCAGTTGAAGGCGCTGCCAAATCTGTCTGGCGATCTGTTTGAGAAGATCAGCAAGGCGCTGGACGCCTAATCGACGCCATCAAACGGCCTGATTGAGCGTAAAAATGCCGTTCGGTTAACCCTGAACGGCATTTTTTATTGATGGCTATGGCCAATATTTCAATTCGCTGCGTGCCGCGGGAGCTGCTGCGCCGCTGGCGGCGACAGTACCCGCTCCAGTAGCTGCGCTTCAAGCTCCGCCAACTTTGCCGATCCTTTGCGGCGTGGACGTGGCAGATCGATGGTCAGATCCAGCCCAATGCGGCCTTCCTCAATCAACAGTACCCGGTCGGCCAGGGCGATCGCCTCGCTGACGTCGTGGGTCACCAGCAGCACGGTAAAGCCATGCTGTTGCCACAGACTTTCGATCAATCCCTGCATTTCAATACGCGTTAATGCATCAAGTGCGCCCAGCGGTTCATCCAGCAGCAGCAGACGCGGGCGGTGGATCAGCGCGCGTGCCAGCGCGACGCGTTGTTTCTGTCCGCCGGACAGCGCGGCCGGCCATTCATGAGCGCGATCGGCCAGGCCTACCGTTGCCAACGCCTGCTGCGCATCTGCGCGCCAGTTACCGTGCAAACCGAGCCCGACGTTATCGATGACCTTTTTCCACGGCAGTAGCCGGGCGTCCTGGAACATCAAGCGGGTATCATCCTTGGCGCTGCTGAGTGGGGCGTTGTTGCCGGTCAGCAGCTCGCCGCTGCTGGCTTTTTCCAGCCCGGCCAGCAAGCGTAGCAGCGTGCTTTTACCGCAGCCGCTGCGTCCTACCACCGCGACGAACTGCCCGGCGGTGATGCGCAGTTGCACATTTTCCAATACGGTGCGCTTGCCGTAACGCTTCTCGATGGATTGCAGAGTGACCGGCGTACCTTGTGGAATGCGGGTGGGCGTCGTCGTCATAATGCTTCTCCGTGTTTCAGTTGATAGGCCGGGTGCCAGCGCAACCAGACGCGTTCAAGCAACTGGGCGCTGAGGTCCGCCAGTTTGCCGAGCACGGCGTACAGCACGATCGCCACCACCACGATGTCGGTTTGCAGAAACTCGCGGGCGTTCATCGCCAGATAACCAATACCTGAATTGGCGGAGATGGTTTCGGCGACGATCAGCGTCAACCACATAAAGCCGAGCGCAAAACGCACGCCAACCATGATTGACGGCAAGGCGCCGGGCAGTACCACCTGGGTGAACAGCCGAAAACCGCTGAGGCCGTAGCTGCGCGCCATTTCCAGCAGGCCGCGATCGATATTTTTAATGCCGTGATAGGTATTCAGGTAGATCGGGAACAGGGTGCCCAACGCGACCAGAAAAATCTTGGCGGACTCGTCAATGCCGAACCACAGGATCACCAGCGGGATCAAGGCCAGATGCGGCACGTTACGGATCATTTGCACCGAACTGTCCAATAGCCGCTCTCCCCAGCGCGACAGACCGGTAATAAAGCCCAGCAGCAGACCGAGACTGCCACCGATGCTAAAACCGATAAACGCGCGCCAGCTGCTGATGGTCAGGTGTTGCCACAGTTCGCCACTTTCGGTCAGCGACCAGAAGGCGCCGATCACGGCGCTGGGCGCCGGCAGAATGCGGTTCGACAGCCAGCCGACGTCGACCGAAAATTGCCACAATGCCACTAACGCTACCGGCAGCACCCACGGGGCCAGGCGGTATAGCAGACGTTGTACGTTGTTTGCCATGGGACGCTCCTCAGCTCTGGGCCGCCTTCTGCGGCACGTAAATATTAGCGACCACTTCACCCTGCGCCTTGACCGCGCGCAATGGCGCTGGGGCTGCGTTGTTGGCCAAATCCAGATGCGGGAACAGCAGTTCACCGACGCGGTAGGCCTCTTCCAGGTGCGGATAGCCGGACAGAATAAAAGTATCGATACCCAGATCGGCATACTCCTGTATGCGCGCTGCGACCGTCGGGCCGTCGCCAACCAGTGCAGTGCCAGCCCCTCCGCGCACCAGACCGACACCGGCCCACAGATTGGGGCTGATTTCAAGATTGTCTTTTTTGCCGCCGTGCAGTTCTGCCATGCGGCGTTGGCCAACCGAGTCAAAGCGGGCAAAGGCTTGTTGTGCATCGGCAATGGTCTGATCGTCCAAATTGGCGATCAGTCGATCGGCAGCGCGCCAGGCCTCATCGGTGGTTTCACGCACGATGACGTGCAGCCGAATGCCGAAACGCACCTTGCGTCCTTTCGCCGCCGCTTTGGCGCGCACCTGCTCCAGCTTTTCCCTGACCTGTGCCGGCGGTTCGCCCCAGGTCAGATACAGTTCGACCTGATCGGCTGCCAGATCCTGCGCCGCCTCAGAGGATCCGCCGAAATACAGCGGTGGTCGCGGTTGCTGCACCGGTGGGAACAGCAGTTTGGCGCCTTTGACCTGAATATGCTTGCCCTGGTAATCAACGGTTTCACCTTCCAGCACCTTGCGCCAGATATGGGTGAATTCCGCCGAGGCTTCGTAACGCTGCTCGTGGTCGAGGTGCAGTCCTTCTGCTGCCAGCTCATCGGGATCGCCGCCGGTCACCAGATTGAACAGCGCGCGACCATGGGAAAGCCTGTCCAGCGTGGCGGCCTGCCGTGCCGCCAGGGTCGGCGAAATAATACCGGGGCGCAGCGCCACCAGAAACTTCAGGCGCTGGGTGACCGGGATCAGCGAAGCGGCCACCAGCCACGAATCCTCGCAGGAACGCCCGGTGGGGATCAGCACCCCGCCAAAGCCCAGTCGGTCCGCCGCTTGGGCGATCTGCTGTAGGTAACCGTAATCGACGCTGCGGGCACCTTCGGACGTCCCCAGATAATGGCCGTCTCCGTGGGTGGGCAAGAACCAGAAAACATTCAGACTCATGATTTATTCTCCTGTATCACTGGGCGCTGGGCTGCCAGACGCGTTGTGAAATATCGACCTTGACCGGAACCAGATGGTTGGCATAGAACAGATCGGCGGTTTGCTGTTGTGCTTTGATGATTTGCGGGTTGAGCGGGGCGATCGACGTTGGCGGGCGATGATCCAGGTAGGTGGCGATCACCGGTTCCGGCAGTCCCATCGCCTTGGACAGCAATGTGACGCTTTGCGCCCGATCGCTACGGGTGAGAGCATCGGCCTGCGTCAGCACGTTCAATATCTGTTGAATGAAGGCGCCATGGGCTTCGGCATAGGGGCGCGCTGCCAGATAGAACGAACCGGTCTGGTTGAGATTACTGCCGTCGGTCAGTACCTTCACGCCGCCTTGCAACAACGCGGCAGAATAATAAGGATCCCAAATCGCCCAGGCGTCCACGTTGCCTTGCTGGAAGGCTGCGCGGGCATCGGCCGGCGTCAGATACACCGGCTGAATATCAGTGAACTTCAGGCCGGCGCGCTGTAACGCCCGCAGCAGGAGATTGTGCGAGCTGGAGCCTTTTTGAAAGGCAACCTTGCGACCCTTCAGTTCGGCGACGTCTTTGATTGGACTGTTTTCCGGCACCAGGATCACTTCTGCCTTCGGTTTTGCCGGCTCGACGCCGACGTACAGCAGATCGGCGCCGGCGGCCTGGGCAAAGATCGGCGGTATATCGCCGGTGCTGCCCAAATCGATGCTGCCGACGTTCAGCGCTTCAAGCATTTGTGGGCCAGCGGGGAATTCTACCCAACTGATGTTGACCTTGGGGAAACGCTGCTCAAGCATCCGGTGGGTCTTGGCCAATACCAGACTCACCGAACCCTTTTGGTAGCCGATACGCAACTGCTGTGGTTCATGATGCGGTGCGGCCGCGACGCCGGTTGTCGCCAGCGCCAGCAGTCCGGCCAGGGTGCCGCCAAACCAGCGGCGTAAGGAAGAAAATCGCTTCATTATTACTCCTGATTATTGTATCGGCGTTATGCGGTTTGCCCGGTCAGCAACGTCGACTTGGCCTTGACCGTTGGCGGCTTGCGGCGGCCTAGCGCCAGATAAAAACTCTCCAGCGCTTCTTCCAGCCGCAGGGAAACGCTTTCCGCCAGCGTTGCTTCACTGCCGTTCAGTGCGATCTGGCTGTCATCGGCGAACACTCCGTGCAGCACTTCCTGTGCTTTCAGCGCCGCCAGTACCGGCTTGAGCGCATAGTCCACCGCCAGCATGTGACCAACCGAGCCGCCGGTAGCCAGTGGCAACACCACCTTGTGCTCAAGCGCACGTTCAGGCAGCAGATCCAGCAGGGTTTTCAACGCGCCGGAGAATGAGGCTTTGTACACCGGCGTGGCGATCAACAGGCCGTCAGCCTGCGCCAGCTGTTCGGCAAAAGCTTTTACTGCCGGGCTGGCGAAGTTGGCGTACAGCAGATCGTCGGCGTTAAAGTCATGCAGGTTATACGCGACGACGTCCACGCCCTGTTGTTGTAACCAATGCTGGCTGAGCGCCAGCAACGCCGCTGAACGTGATGGAATGCGTGGGCTGCCGGCCAGTGATATAACGCGCATGATCACTCCTTATAACTAAAAGTTAGGTTTAATTAATAAATGCTTGGTAAGAGTTCTAAAACTAACAGCAAAGACGCGCGTTGTTTAAATCTCATTTTTTGATTTTGTTATGCGCAAATGTGAATTGACGGCACAACCTACGGCGGCAAGGAAAACGGTTGCGTAAAAAAGACCTTTTTTGCGTTTAATCAATTCCAATTACCCAGGGGATCCCGGATAATACGCCCCCGGTTTGCAACGTTCCCCAACCGCAGGCAGGCGACGTGGGTAGGGTGGGCGAGCAACAAATACACAGCGTGAAGCATGCTGGTCATCACCGGGAAATCAGGAGCGTACATGTACTACCCCCTCATCAGGAAAGCGTTGTTCCAGCTCGATCCAGAGCGAGCGCATGAATTGACCTTTCGCCAGCTGCGTCGTGTAACCGGCAGTCCATTGGCGTTTCTGGTCCGCCAGTCGGTGCCGACCAAGCCGGTGAGCTGTATGGGGTTGTCGTTTAAAAATCCGTTAGGTTTGGCTGCCGGTCTGGATAAAGACGGCGAATGTATAGACGCCTTGGGCGCGATGGGATTTGGCTTTATCGAAGTCGGCACCGTAACGCCGCGCCCACAGTCAGGCAATGACAAGCCACGCCTGTTCCGCATCGTTGAGGCCGAAGGGTTGATCAACCGCATGGGGTTTAACAACCGCGGCGTGGATAACCTGGTTGAAAACGTCAAACGTTCGCACTTTGGCGGCATCCTGGGGATTAATATCGGCAAGAATAAAGATACGCCGGTTGAACAGGGCAAAGACGATTATCTGATCTGCATGGATAAAGTTTATCCGTATGCCGGTTATATTGCGATCAACATTTCTTCGCCAAATACACCAGGACTACGATCCTTGCAGTATGGTGAAGCGCTGGACGATCTTTTAGCCGCAGTTAAAAATAAACAGGCAGAATTACATGCGCGCCATCACAAATATGTGCCGGTGGCGGTAAAGATCGCGCCGGATCTTTCTGAAGAAGAATTGATCCAAATAGCGGACAGTTTGCTGCGCCATAATATAGACGGCGTTATTGCCACCAATACTACGCTGGATCGCAAACTGGTGCAGGGCTTGAATTACTGTGAGCAAATGGGGGGCTTGAGTGGCCGTCCTTTACAGTCGCGCAGTACCGAAGTGATCCGCCGATTGTCACAAGAGTTGCAAGGCAGGCTGCCTATTATCGGCGTCGGTGGGATTGATTCTCTGACCGCGGCACGAGAAAAAATAGCGGCCGGGGCAACGCTGGTGCAAATTTATTCCGGATTTATCTTTCATGGCCCACGTTTGATTAAAGATATCGTTACGCATATCTAATATTTTTCCTTTCATTTGTTGCCGGGGGTTTATTTCTTCCCCCGGCTCGTCTATATTTTGTTCGTTAGCATAAATATCGTTCGCAGATTTATCCGATGTTTAAGCGGCTTTTATGGTGATAAAATCACCTTATTGGGGTAAATACGGCGTTGGCTTGTGGCGAGAAGGGATAAACAATGAAGATAAAACCTGACGATAATTGGCGTTGGTATTTTGACGCCGAACACGATCGGCTGATGCTCGATTTGGCCAATGGGATGATCTTCCGTTCACGTTTCCCGGCCAAAATGCTTACCCCGGACGCATTCGCCGAATGCGCTTTTTGCGTTGACGACGCCGCGCTTTATTTCACCTATGAAGAACAGTGTAAGCAAATCAAGCTCAGCCATGAGCAACGGGCTGAACTGGTATTAAATGCGTTGGTGGCTTACCGTTTTCTAAAACCCCTGATGCCAAAGAGCTGGCATTTCGCCCAGCAGCATTTCCCGTTACAGCCGAAGAATGGCGAACTGGCGGCGGTCAAGGTGATGGAAAGCGGCGAAGACGCTCGCCTGTTGGTGGTGGAGGCCGGCGACAACGCCAGCCTGTGTCTGCTGGCGCAATATCAGCTGTCAGTGGCCGGCCGCACCATGGTGCTTGGCGATGCCATCAAGGTGATGCACGATCGTCTCAAACCCTGCTCGCAGGATAATGCAGCGGCGCCGGCCTACGATCGAGCGGTATGATTACGCCAGCTGGATATCGGTTTTAGGAATACAACTGCACGACAGTATGGTGCCGTTATTCGCCACCGCGCTTTTCTTCAGCGGTGCCACTTCGCCACCGATCAGCGTCAACCGGCAGCTGCCGCAGATACCTGCTCGGCAAGAATAGGGTATGTGCAACCCTTGCTGTTCCAGCTGTTCTAACAGAATTTGCTGATTATTCCCGGTGAACACCGTGCCCTGGTAGTCAATGGTCACCTGCTGCGCGTTGTCCTGCGGCGCCTGCACGCTTTCGACAACGGCGCCTGCGCCATACGGGCGTGGCGGCTTGCTTGATAACACCTCTACCGCATCGCCGACGCGAATTACGCCGCTGTTGCGCGCAATCATATTTTGACCGAAATCGACATCACCGTTATCCGCCGTGCGGAATTGTTGCAGCGTATTCAAGGGTTCGCCGCTGGGGTGCTTGCGACCACGCTCGATGCTGATGGTGGTCAATACGCAGCGACTGCACGGTTTGACCAGATCAAACATCACCTCGCCAACGCGGATCACCTGCCAGCCGTCTTCGGCCCACGGGCTGGCGCCGCTGACCACCAGGTTGGGGCGGAACTGCTCCAGTTTGATGCTGCCGGGGCAGCGTTGCTGCAGATCGTGGAATGAGGCTTCATTAACCAGCAGAAACGGATAGCCGTCGGCGAATGACAGCGGGATTTCCGGGTGCTTTTTAACCCGACGGCTAAGTTGCGGTCCCAGCCAGCGCAGCTGCACGTCGCGTTGAAAATAGCCGCTGAGCCACTGGTTGATCGCAGGCGGTGCGATGGACGCGGTAAAGTGGTTGCCCCAGACTTCGGTCGGTTGCCCATCGTCACTGAAATCGCTGAAACGAACGGTGGCGCTTGCGCCGTCCGGCGCAGCCAGGTAAAGACCGTCGGCTAACAAGGCCGGCGTTAACAACACCATCTGCGGATATTGGCGAGCGGTAATAAAGGTGCCATCGGGAGTGGTGACCATAAAACTGCGGTCAAACGCCAGGCCATGGCTGGCAACCTGCGCATGCGACAGCTGCAAGCCGCGCATGGATTTAACCGGATGTACATAAAGCCTGGATAGCGTGATCATCCTAATCTGCCTATTGTTAATTAGGGAAAAAGGCAACTTTATGACAAGCGATGGGGTTTAGCCATAGCCATTGTGCAACAAGCGGCACCTTGGCGAGCGCTGAAGCGCCGGCGCCTCCCGGCGCATTCCTCCCTGGGAGCGGCTAAACGCTGGCGTAATAGGCGCCCCCATCCCTGCCGCCTCAATGCAACGCGGATTATTTAGGGTATAATGCGCGACAATTTTCTTTTTGGTGATAAGTACGATATGAACTCTCTGTTTGCCAGCACGGCGCGTGGACTGGAAGAACTGTTAAAAAGCGAACTCGAACGGCTTGGCGCTCACGGCTGCAAAGTGGTGCAGGGTGGGGTACATTTTCAGGGTGACGATCGTCTTCTGTACCAAAGCTTACTGTGGAGCCGCCTGGCTTCGCGCATTCTGTTGCCGCTAAATGAATTCCGCGTGCACAGCGATCTGGATCTTTACCTTGGCGTTCAGGCGATCGACTGGACGGAAATCTTTGACGTTGAAAGCACCTTCGCCGTGCATTTTAGCGGCGTCAACGAAGAGATCCGCAATAGCCAGTACGGCGCATTAAAAGTGAAAGATGCCATTGTTGACAGCTTCACGCGCAAAATCGATCGTCGTCCGACGGTGGCGAAACAACAGCCGGATATCCGCATTAACGTGTTCCTGCAGCGCGATATGGCCAGCGTGGCGCTCGATCTGAGTGGCGAAGGCCTGCATCAGCGCGGTTACCGCGATCTCACCGGTCAGGCGCCGCTGAAGGAAAATCTCGCCGCTGCCATTGTGCAGCGCTCCGGTTGGCAGCCGGGAACGCCGATGCTCGATCCGATGTGTGGCTCCGGTACCTTGCTGATCGAAGCGGCGATGATCGCGGCGGATCGCGCTCCGGGTCTGCACCGCCAACATTGGGGATTCAGCGCCTGGCATGGCCACAACCCGGATCTGTGGCGCGAAGCGGTAAGCGAAGCCCAGGTACGTGCGCGCCGTGGTCTGCAAGAAACCACCTCACGCTTCTTCGGCTCGGATATTGACCGCCGGGTGATCGAGATGGCGCGCGCCAACGCGCGACGCGCCGGTGTCGCTGAATTGATCGCCTTTAACGTTAACGACGTCAGCAAAGTAACCAATCCGCTGCCGGAAGGCCCGTGTGGCACCGTGGTCAGCAACCCGCCTTACGGTGAGCGTCTGGAAAGCGAACCGGCGCTGATTGCCTTGCACAACATGCTGGGTCGCATTATGAAAAGCGCCTTTGGCGGTTGGCAACTGTCGCTGTTTAGCGCGTCGCCAGAGCTGTTGAGCTGCCTGCAATTGCGTGCCGAACGCCAGTTCAAGGCCAAAAACGGCCCGTTGGACTGCGTGCAGAAGAACTACCAGCTGGCGGCCAATCCGCAGGGCAGCGGCGGCGTACAGGTGGCGGAAGACTTCGCCAACCGCTTGCGCAAAAATCTCAAGAAACTGGACAAATGGGCGCGACAGCAGGGCATTGAATGCTATCGCCTGTATGACGCCGATTTGCCGGAATACAACGTGGCGGTAGATCGCTACGGCAGCAAAGTGGTGGTGCAGGAGTACGCGCCGCCAAAAACCGTCGATGCGCAGAAGGCGCGTCAGCGTCTGTTCGATGTGATTAACGCCACGCTGGCGGTGCTCGATTTGCCGTCCAACCAACTGGTGCTGAAAACCCGCGAGCGGCAGAAGGGCAAAAGCCAGTATGAAAAACTGGCGCAGAAAGGTGAGTTCCTGCTGGTGGAAGAGTACAACGCCAAGCTATGGGTCAACCTGACCGACTATCTTGATACCGGTCTGTTCCTCGATCACCGTATTGCCCGCCGCATGCTTGGCGAGATGAGCCAGGGCAAAGACTTCCTCAACCTGTTCGCCTATACCGGCACCGCCAGCGTGCACGCCGGCCTGGGCGGCGCGCGCAGCACCACCACGGTGGATATGTCGCGCACCTATCTGGAGTGGGCAGAGAAAAACCTGCGCGCCAACGGTCTGACCGGGCGACAGCACCGTTTGATACAGGCCGATTGCCTGTCCTGGTTACATAATGCCGACGAACAGTTCGACGTGATCTTTATCGATCCGCCGACGTTCTCCAACTCTAAGCGGATGGAGAACACTTTTGACGTTCAGCGCGATCACCTGGCGCTGATGAAAGATTTGAAACGGTTACTGCGTCGCAACGGGACCATCATGTTCTCGAACAACAAGCGCGGTTTCCAGATGGATCAGGCCGGCTTGCAGGCGTTGGGACTGGTAGCGAAAGAAATTACCGCCCAGACGCTGTCGCAGGACTTTGCCCGCAACCGTCAGATTCACAACTGCTGGCTGGTAACCCATGCCGGCGAAGGAAAATAATTACTATGTCGTTAATTAGCATGTCCGGCGCCTGGCTGTCTTTCAGCGATGCGCCGCTTTTGGATAACACCGAAATTCACATTGAAGACAACGAACGCGTTTGTCTGGTCGGGCGCAACGGCGCCGGCAAATCAACCTTGCTGAAGATCCTTGGCAAGGAAATCCCGCTGGATGACGGCCGGGTGATTTACGAGCAGGATCTGATCGTGGCGCGTCTGCAACAGGATCCGCCGCGCAACATTGGTGGTACGGTGTTTGATTTCGTCGCCGAAGGGGTGGCGGAGCAGGCTGAACATCTGAAAGCCTATCATGCCATTTCACACCTGGTGGAAACCGATCCGAGCGAGAAAAACCTGACGCGTATGGCGCAGATTATGGAAATTCTCGATCATCAGGGGCTGTGGCAGCTCGATAGCCGCATCAGCGAAGTGCTGGCCCAACTGGGCCTGAATGGCGACGCGCAGCTTTCCTCGCTGTCCGGCGGCTGGCTGCGCAAGGCGGCGCTGGGCCGGGCGCTGGTGAGTTCCCCACGCGTGCTGTTGCTGGATGAGCCGACCAACCACCTGGACATTGAAACCATCGACTGGCTGGAAGGCTTCCTGAAGGAATTCCAGGGCAGCATCGTGTTCATTTCGCACGACCGCTCCTTTATTCGCAACATGGCAACGCGGATTGTCGATCTGGATCGCGGCAAACTGGTTTCCTGGCCGGGCGACTATGACCTCTATCTGACCAGTAAAGAAGAAGCGCTGCGGGTAGAAGAGCTGCAAAACGCCGAATTCGACCGCAAGCTGGCGCAGGAAGAAGTGTGGATCCGTCAGGGGATCAAGGCGCGTCGTACCCGCAACGAAGGGCGCGTGCGCGCACTGAAGGCGCTGCGCAACGAACGCTCTGCACGCCGTGAAGTGATGGGTACCGCCAAAATGCAGGTGGAAGAAGCGGTGCGTTCCGGCAAGATTGTGTTTGAAATGGAAGACGTCAATTATCAGGTTGGCGGCAAAGTGCTGGTGCGCAATTTTTCTGCGCAGGTGCAGCGCGGCGACAAAATTGCCCTGGTTGGCCCGAACGGCTGCGGTAAAACTACCTTGCTGAAACTGATGCTCGGTCAGCTGAAAGCCGACAGCGGCCGCGTGCACTGCGGCACCAAACTGGAAGTGGCCTACTTCGATCAACACCGCGCCGAACTGGATCCGGAGCGTACGGTGATGGACAACCTGGCCGAAGGCAAGCAGGAGGTAATGGTCAATGGTCGCTCGCGTCACGTGCTGGGCTATCTGCAAGACTTCCTGTTCCACCCGAAACGCGCAATGACGCCGGTGAAGGCGCTGTCCGGCGGCGAGCGCAATCGCCTGCTGCTGGCCCGCCTGTTCCTCAAACCAAGCAATCTGCTGATCCTCGATGAACCAACCAACGATTTGGACGTCGAAACGCTGGAACTGTTGGAAGAGCTGATTGACGGCTATCAGGGGACGGTGCTGCTGGTCAGCCACGATCGTCAGTTCGTCGATAACTCGGTTACCGAGTGCTGGATCTTCGAAGGTAACGGCACGATCAGCACCTTCGTCGGCGGTTATTACGATGCGCATCATCAGCGAGCGACCGCCAAGCCGATTCGTCAGGCCGCCCCGGTGAGTCAGAACAAACCGGTAGAGAAAAAAACCGAGCAACCGAAGAAGCCGGCTGCCAAACTGAGCTATAACCTGTTACGTGAGCTGGAACAATTGCCACAGCGCCTGGAACAGTTGGAAGCCGAGATTGAAGCATTGCAGGCGCAGGTTGGCGATGCGAACTTCTTCTCGCGACCACACGCCGAGACGCAGCAGGTATTGACCGATTTGGCGGCGGCGGAAGGGCGCCTGGAAGAGGCCTTCGCGCGCTGGGAAGAGCTGGAAGCGATGAAAAACGCCTGACAAATAAATGCGCCCGCACGCTGCTGCGGGCTATTTTTGTGCTATCGGCCTGAGGTCGGGGGAGGAATAGGGTGTGTTCCCAGCAGAATCATATGCAGCATAGCCATGCGAGCAACGGCGAGCCGCCGCAAGAGGGCCTGATGTTATGCCCGCAGTGCGACATGCTGGTGGCCTTGCCGCCGTTGACCTATGGCAGCAAGGCGGTGTGCCCGCGTTGCAAAACGACGCTCAGTGCCCGTTGGGAAGAGCCGCGCAAACGACCTATCGGCTACGCCCTCAGCGCCCTGTTTATGCTGCTGTTAGCCAATATATTTCCTTTCGTGAATATGCGCGTTGCCGGTATCGGCAACGAAATCAAACTGATCCAGATCCCGCAGGTGATGGTGGCCGAAGATTACGCCAGCATGGCCACGCTGTTTATGGTGTTTGTCCAACTGATCCCGGCGTTTTGCATGCTGGCGATTATCTTGCTGTGCGCCAGAGTGCGGATGCCGTCGCGCCTAAAAATCTGGATGGCCAAGGTGCTATTCCAGTTCAAAACCTGGTGCATGGTGGAAATTTTCCTCGCCGGCGTGTTGGTGAGTTTCGTCAAACTGATGGCGTACGGCGATATCGGCGTTGGCACCAGTTTTGTGCCTTATTGCCTATTCTGTCTGTTGCAGGTGCGCGCCTTCCAGTGCGTCGATCGCCGCTGGCTGTGGCAGGATATCGAGCCGGCACCGCAGATAACGCGACCGGTGACCGTCGGTCAGGCAGGCATTGGCCAGGGATTACGCTCCTGTTCCTGCTGCACCGCGATTTTGCCGGCTGAACAGCTGCAATGCCCACGTTGCCATACCCATGGTCACGTCCGTCGGCAACACAGTCTGCAATGGACGTTGGCGCTGCTGTTTACCTCGCTTATCCTCTACGTACCGGCGATGCTGTTGCCGATCATGGTGACCGAGGCGCTGGGCAACAAAATGCCGTCGACGGTGATGGCTGGGGTGATCCTGCTGTGGGGCGAAGGTTCCTACCCGGTGGCGATGGTGATCTTCATCGCCAGTATCATGGTACCGACGCTGAAAATGGTTGCTATCGGCTGGCTGTGCTGGGATGCCAATCGCCAGGGTAAACCGCGGGCTGACAGCGAACGGATGCATCTGATTTATGAAGTGGTTGAGTTTGTTGGCCGCTGGTCAATGATCGACGTGTTTGTCATTGCCGTGTTGTCGGCATTGGTACGTATGGGACAATTGATGAGTATTTATCCTGCTACTGGCGCGCTGCTGTTCGCCATGGTGGTGATCCTCACTATGTTTGCTGCCATGACGTTTGATCCCCGTCTGACCTGGGATCGCGTAAATGAAACAATAAAGAAGGAGCCGCAAGGTGACGGAAAATAATCATAGCGTCGCGGATATTGAAAAGATCAAACGCTGGTCGCCGGTGTGGATTATTCCCATCGTCACGGCGCTGATCGGTGCATGGATCCTGTTTTACCACTTTAGCCACCAGGGACCGGTGGTAACGTTATACACCACTACCGCAGAGGGGCTGGAAGCCGGTAAAACCCGAATCAAAAGCCGCAGCGTCGACGTCGGTACGGTAGAAAGCGTGACGTTGAGCGAGGATTTGAGCAAGGTGCTGATTCAGGCTCGCTTGAACTCCGGCATGGAAAAACTGTTGCGACAGGATTCCGCCTTCTGGGTGGTGAAGCCGCAAATAGGCCGGGAAGGGGTTTCCGGCCTTGGCACTTTGTTATCCGGCGCCTATATCGAGTTGCAACCGGGTAGCAAAGGCAAAGAAGGTAAAGAGGAATACCAACTGCTGGACGCACCGCCGTTGGCGTCGCCTGACGCTAAAGGGCTGCGTATCGTACTGGACAGCGACAAGTCCGGTCAGTTGAACGCCGGCGATCCGGTACTGTTCCGCGGTTATCGCGTCGGCTCGGTAGAAACCAGCTATTTCGATCCCAAACTGCGCGCCATGCGCTATCAGCTGTTTATTACCGCGCCTTACGATCAACTGGTGACCAGCAACGTGCGCTTCTGGAAGGACAGCGGCGTGGCGTTCGACATGTCGGCGCAGGGCATGCGGGTTGAAATGGGCTCGCTGGCGACGCTGTTCAGCGGTGGCGTCAGCTTTGACGTACCGGATGGCTGGGAACGTGGCGCCAAGGCACAGGAAAAGGCGGAATATCAGCTGTACGACAGCCAGCGCAGCATCCAGGATTCGCTGTACACTGTGCACAAAGATTACCTGTTGTTCTTCTCTGATTCGGTTCGTGGCCTGCAACCGGGCGCGCCGGTCGAATTCCGCGGCATCCGTCTGGGCACCGTGGCGCAGGTACCGTTCTATAAACCGGGGATGGAGCAGCGTCTTGACAGCGATTACCGCATACCGGTGCTGATCCGTATCGAACCGGATCGCTTCCAGAAGCAGCTCGGTAACAACTTCGACATGGAAAAACACCTGAAAGACGCCGAAGCGCGTGGTTTGCGTGCCGCGTTGAAATCCGCCAACCTGCTGACCGGCTCGCTGTATATCGATCTGGACTTCTATCCACAGCAAAGTGCCTGGAAAGGGCCGCGTGAACTGTTCGGTTATCCGCTGCTGCCAACTACCAGCGGTGGACTGGCGCAGATACAGCAAAAACTGATGCAGACGCTGGACAAGATCAATGCGATGCCGTTGAACCCAATGATTAATGAAGCGACCAAAACGCTGTCGGAAAGTCAACGCACCATGCGCGAGACGCAGCAGACCATGAAGTCGCTCAATGACATCATTGCCAGTAAGGCGATGAAAGAGCTGCCGCAGGATATGCAAAAAACATTGCAGGAACTGAATCGCAGCATGAAAGGTTTCCAGCCGGGCTCGCCAGCCTACAATAAGATGGTTGGCGACATGCAACGTCTGGATCAGGTATTGCGTGAGCTGCAGCCGGTGCTGCGTACCTTGAATGAAAAGAGCAACGCGTTGGTATTTGAAGCCGCGACGAGCGACGATCCTCAGCCGAAGAAGGCCAAAAAATGATGAAATGGATTCCCGTAGCCCTGGCGCTGTTACTCGGCGCCTGTAGCAGTACGCCACAGAAAACCTACTATCAACTGCCGGCTCTGGCGGCGCCGGCGCAGGTCAGCGCCACTACCGCATCGCGCCAGCTGTGGCTGGAGCACGTTAGCGTGGCGGATTATCTGGCGCAGAATGGCGTGGTGTATCAGACCAATGACGTACAGTACGTCATTGGCCAGAACAACCTGTGGGCCAGCCCGCTGGATCAGCAATTGCAGCAGTCGCTGGTCACCAATCTCAGCAACGCATTGCCGGGTTGGCTGGTGTCTTCACAACCGATGAACAGCGATCAGGATGTGCTGAACGTCACCATCACCGGTTTCCACGGGCGTTATGACGGCAAGGCCATTATCCGTGGCGAATGGGTGCTGAAACATCAGGATCGGGTGGTCAAGCGGCCGTTCAATCTGGAGCTGACGCAGCAGGAAGACGGCTACGATGCGTTGGTGCGCGCCTTGGCTACCGGCTGGCAGCAAGAAGCGCAGGCGATAGCCGCTCAGGCCGGACGCCTGTAGTGGGTATCCCCGAGGCCGGGCATTCCCGCCTGGTGCCGTACGGGGCGTATAACCTGTTCTAAAACAGTCTAACGGCATGCCGGTGAGAAAGATTGACGTCGTCTCACCGGCTTTTTTATCGCTATTTTTCAAATGTTTAATCTGTTCTTCGCGTTATCAGCCACTTAGCATTTTCTGCGTGCGTAGCTCACAAATATGACATTGGCGTGAATTTTGCGCATTGATCTTCCCTGCGATTAGCGCTATTGCTTATGCGTGGCTGCACAAAAAAGCGGCCATTGTTTTCTTTCCAGCAGACCAAGAAATGAGGGAAACGAGGCATGAAGAGACAGAAGCGAGATCGTCTGGAACGGGCACAATCCCGTGGTTACCAAGCAGGTCTTTCAGGGCGTTCCAGGGAACTTTGTCCCTATCAATCATTGGATGCCCGGGCCAATTGGCTGGGAGGTTGGCGACAAGCCATGGAAGACAGGGCTGTGACCGCTTAAGCGGCTCTCTGTCATCAAGAGGAATGACCTCCGCCAATGCGCGGAGGTTTTCGTTTTTATCCCGTCGATTACGCTTGCCAGCGCTTGAGTAGAATGCTGGCATTCACCCCGCCAAAGCCAAAACCATTAGACAATGCATAGGTCATCGGCATTGGCTCTGCCTGTTTGGCAACCAGGTGCAAACCTGCCGCGGCCGGGTCCGGCTGATCCAGGTTCAGGGTGGCCGGCGCTATCTGATCGCGTAACGCCAGCGCGGTAAAGATGGTTTCCAGACCGCCAGCGGCCCCCAGCAGGTGCCCGGTGGCTGATTTGGTCGAGGTTACCGCCACCGGATGATCGCCAAACAGGTGACGGATGGCGTTGATTTCACCCAGGTCGCCGACCGGCGTAGAGGTGGCATGCGCATTCAGGTGCTGGATCTGTTCCGGTTGTACGCCAGCCTGGCGGAGCGCGATTTTCATCGCACGGTAGGCGCCGTCGCCGTCTTCCGCGCCGGAGGTCATATGATAGGCGTCGGCGCTGGTACCATAACCGACGATCTCTGCCAGCGGCGTGGCACCGCGCGCCAGTGCGTGTTCCAGCGTTTCAATCACCAGCATGCCCGCGCCTTCACCCATCACGAAACCGCTACGTGCGCTGTCGAATGGCCGAGAAGCGATGGCGGCATCTTCGGCTGGCGCGCTGGACATGGCGCGTGCTGCGGCAAATCCACCCAGGCTGACGGTATCGATGGCCGCTTCAGTACCGCCACACAGGGCGATATCGGCCTCGTCGTTGCGAATCATGCGCACCGCATCGCCAATGGCTTGTACCCCGGCGGCGCAGGCGGTGACCGGGGCGCCGATAGGTCCTTTGAAGTGGTGCTTGATCGAGATATGGCCAGCGGCCAGATTCACCAGGAACGACGGGATGGTGAACGGCGACAGCCGTTTTGCACCGCGACTGTCGGTGGTGCGCACCGCATTGGCAATGGCCGGGAAGCCACCGATGCCGGAGGCCACGACGGTGGCGGTACGCTCCTGTTTTTCATCAGTGTCGGCGACCCAACCGGCCTGGCGAATGGCTTCGTCGGCCGCGGCCATGGCAAACAGGATAAAGCGATCCATTTTCTTTTGATCCTTGGGCGCGACCGAGGCATCGGCATCAAATCCGGCCTCGCTATCCTGTTGCAGGGTTGGCACCTGACCGCCGACCTTGACCGGCAGCTCGGCCACAATCGCTTCGGGCAGTGGGCGGATGCCGCTCTGCCCGGCTAGCAAACGTTGCCATATGGCTTCGACGCCACTGCCCAGAGGGGAGACTGCGCCCATGCCGGTAATAACGATACGACGACTGTTCATATATTCTCCTGGGGTGATTCAATAAGTGTAGCTGATGATGATTGCTGCATTCGCGCGGCGCGCTGGCGCATGGCGGCACCGGCAGCGGGGCCTGCAGCCAGCGTGATATTCTGATGGGTTATCGGTTGTTGGCTAACGCTGTCGATTAACTGCATAGTGACAGGCAAACCGCTGCGCCGATCGACCAACTGGGCGGCGATGCCTTCTGGCGCCAGATGGCTGTTACCCCATTGCAGCAGCGTTGCCAAGACCGGGAACAGCTCAGCGCCGCGTTCGGTCAACAGGTACTGATAGCGCAACGGCCGCTGCTGATAAGCCTGTTTGCAAAGAATGCCGCTCTCAACCAGAAATTTGAGCCGGCGGGTGAGGATGGTCGGCGACAACCCGAGGCTCTGCTGGAATTCGTCAAACTTCGACAGCCCATGAAAGGCATCACGAATAATTAACATGCTCCACCATTCGCCAATGCGATCCAGCGATCGGGCGATTGGGCACTGTTGAGTATCGAAACGCGTCTTTTTCATTACCATCCTCAATTACTACAATAATTGTAGTCACTAGGTAGCACACATCAGCGCATGCAGTACGCCGGTAACGGTAATCAGGGAGAAAACTCACGACGGCCGTGACCGACCGTCGTGACTGCCGTTAGAAGGCAGTAGTGTCCTTGAACAGGCCCACTTTCAGATCGCTGGCGGTGTAGATCACTTCGCCATCGACCAGTACTTCACCGTCGGCCACACCCATAATCAGTTTACGGGTAATAACGCGCTTGAAGTTAATACGATAGGTGACTTTTTTGGCGGTTGGCAGCACCTGCCCGGTGAACTTGACTTCGCCCACGCCCAGCGCACGGCCTTTGCCTTCGCCGCCCAGCCAGCCCAGGTAGAACCCGACCAGCTGCCACATGGCATCCAGGCCCAGACAGCCAGGCATCACCGGATCGCCGATGAAATGGCAGGCGAAGAACCACAGGTCGGGATTGATATCCAGTTCTGCTTCCACGTAGCCTTTGCCGTGGGTACCACCGTCTTCTGACATTTTGACCACGCGGTCCATCATCAACATGTTACCTGCTGGCAACGGCGGGCCGCCGGCGCCAAACAGCTCGCCACGGCCGGATGCTTCGAGGTCTTCTTTCGTATAGGAGTCGCGTTTATCTACCATGTTCTCAGTAAGCCTTATTTTAATGAAGGACGCAGATTAGCTAACACGTGTACGCTGAACAAGTCCGATCAGCCCTGGTTGAACCAGTTGAGCCAGCGGAAAAGCCAGGGGCGGCGGCGTTCAGGTGCGTTCACCTGCGCAATCCGTTCCTGAATTGCAGCCAGCAAATTCGGCTGCTGTTCATCGGAGTAGGGGTAACCTGTCAATAATGGCAGGGCTTCCGCCGCGCTGTCCACCGCCCACAGATGGAACTGTCCGTCGCGAACCGCATCTACCACATCCTGACGCAGACACAGGTGCCGCACGTTGGTGGTTGGCAGAATCACGCCCTGCTTGCCTGTCAGGCCACGGCGCAGACAGACCTCAAAGAAACCTTCGATCTTTTCGTTAACGCCGCCGATGGGCTGCACGTTGCCGAATTGGTCGACCGAGCCGGTAACGGCAATCTGCTGGCTAATCGGTTGCATCGACAGTGCGCTGATCAAGGCACACAGCTCGGCCAGCGAGGCGCTGTCGCCATCGACTTCGCCGTAGGATTGTTCAAACACAATCGAGGCGGAGAAGGGCAGTTGCTGATCCAGTTCCAATTCGGAAATCAGGAACGCCTGCATAATCATCATGCCTTTGGCATGCAGATTGCCGCCAAGTTCAGCTTTTCGTTCAACGTCGGTAAATTCACCGTCGCCAAGGTGGACGACACAGCTGATACGCGACGGTTCGCCGAAACCGCGTGGGTGGCCTGGATAGTCTAAAACTGACAACCCATTAATCTGACCAATGACCTCCCCTTCGGTTTGAATCAGGATCTGGCCGAGTTCAATTTCGTCCTGCATGCGTTCTGCCAGATAGCTTTCGCGCCATTCACGGGCGGTCAACGCCGCTTCCAGCGCTTTGGCGGTGATCTGGCCCTGTTCGGCATACAGTGCCGCTTCCGACAGCTGTTGGCTCAGCCAGGTAGGCGATAACGGCAGGCTGCCCTGATCGCCGCTGTAACGCACCGCCTGCATCATTAACGGCGGCCAGGCGTCAGCCGCCAGTTGCGGCAATTGCTGCTCGCTAACCAGCGTATTGACGTAGCCACACCATTGCGCCATGTCATCGGTATCGGTCAGCTGCAGGTCGTCTTCGTATTCGCCATACACCGCCTGTTCGCAGACTTCCGGCTCCATATCGTGGAAATCCGCCAGCCCGTGACGATCGCCAACGACAATCAGCCGCAGATCCAGCGGCATCGGCGGGATACTGACTGGCAACGGTCGTGTTTCATCCGGCGAAACCCAATGGAATTGGCGCTGGGTGACCATCTGCTTTAAGCGCAGCCACAACAGCGGTTGTGCCAATAACGTGCGGGCAGACAGGATCAGTACACCGCCGTTAGCCTGGTGCACCAGGCCGGGTTCGAGGGAGACATCGTTCTGATAAAGGCGTACGCAACCGAACAGTTGCTCTGGTTCCACCCATTCGGCAAACAGGCAGGCACCGCTGGCGGCAAAGGGCTCATCGCCGCTGGTTGCCGGCTCCACGCGAACCTGGCCGCTTTGTACGATATAGTTGCTACCAGGGCTGCCAGGTTGCGGCTGCAGCTGTTTTACCGCATCGGCAATCAACGCCAGATATTCGCGTGTTTCCTGGGCTTTCAACAGCATGAAGCGTGGTTGAGAACGCGGGTGGCAAAATACCGTCAGCGCGTTTTCCAACCGGGGTTGAATAGCGGCAAAGGCGACGGGTGCCAACTGAGCGGCGGAATCGAATATCGCCTGATAAGGCGTAACGGCAGGCAACAAGGATTGCCATTCAAGTCGGTTATTGGTCAAAGTGTTAGATGCAATCGTCAAAAAGGGAAAGGGCGATTATACAAGAATAACGCCAGCTTGATACAAGCAGAGTGTCAGTTGCGGTCAGGGAGTTTGACATCGCGCGACGACTGTGCAAAAAACACACTAAACGGAGACGTAATTGGCGGGGAAATTTGGCGCAAAGCTGTTATGCTTATTAACGTTACGCGGTCACTGAAGAGCTCACGATGAAATATCAGCAACTGGAAAATCTAGAGAGCGGCTGGAAATGGAAGTACCTGGTGAAAAAGCACCGGGAAGGGGAAGCAATTACCCGCTACCTTGAAAACAGCGCTGCGCAGGAAGCCGTTGACGAGCTGCTGAAGCTGGAAAATGAACCGGTCAAGGTGCTGGCCTGGATCAATGCTCATATGAATCCGGCGCTGGACAATCGGATGAAGCAAACCATCCGCGCCCGGCGTAAACGTCATTTTAACGCAGAACATCAGCATACGCGTAAAAAATCTATCGATTTGGAATTTTTAGTTTGGCAGCGACTGGCGGCATTGGCTCGTCGGCGTGGCGTAACGCTGTCCGAAACCGTGGTGCAGCTGATTGAAGATGCTGAACGCAAAGAAAAATACGCCAGCCAAATGTCATTGTTGAAGCAGGATTTGAAAGCGATCCTGGGCAAGGACGAAGAATAATCACAAGATTGTGTTTGATAAATCAACCCGGCGAATGGCCGGGTTTTTTATTGCCGGTCAGACGCGTCAAAGCGAAAAAAAACCCCGCAGAGCGGGGTTTTTTATTAAGAAGCGGTAACTTAAGCCTGTGGCTGAGTTACAACGTCTTTGATACCTTTAACTTCGATTTCTACGCGACGGTTAGGCGCCAGGCATTCGATCTGTGCTTTGGTAGCACGACCGTTTTTGTAGCCACAGCTGTCGGTAACCTGGTCAGCTTCGCCCATGCCACGTGCAGAGATTTTGTCAGCAGGGATACCTTTAGATACCAGGTAATCTACTACGCTGCGAGCACGAGCTTCAGACAGTTTCTGGTTCGCTGCATCTTTACCAACTGGGTCAGTGTAGCCCAGAACAACTACGGAACCGTCTTTAGGATCCATAGAGCTCAGTTGGGTGTACAGCTGATCCAGAGCCTGCTGGCCTTCTGGTTTCAGAGAGGATTTACCGAAGTTGAACAGAACGTCAGACTTCAGAGTGAAACGCTTGGTTTCAACCACTGGAGCCGGAGCTGGTGCTGGTGCCGGAGCAACAACATCGTCCTGGCCGAAGCGGTAAGAAACGCCCAGGCTCAGCATGGTGTTGTCTGGACGCGCGCCAACGGTACCTGCGTCGCCGATGTTGCTAACGAACTGGTAATCCAGGCGAGTAGCCCAGTTTTTGGTCAGTGCGTATTCAACACCAACAGCAGCCAGCGGAGAAACGCCGGTGTCGTGGTTGCTCAGACGCTCGCCAGTACGGCCGTAGTTAGCTTTAGAGTCTGCACGCCAGATCATGCCACCCAGACGGGTGTAGATGTCCAGGTCGTCAGCAATTGGGTAGCTCAGTTTAGCTGCCAATTGAACGCCCTGCGCTTTGAAAGCACCGTTGTTCACGCTGCCTTTGTAAGGCATACGGCCAAGCCAGTCATAGCCCAGCTCGAAGCCCAGGTATTGGTTCGCTTGGTAACCCAAGAACGCACCAGCACCCAGTTGGCTTTCATGAGTAGGACCGTTGCCGATGCCTTTCTCATAACCGTTGCCGTAGAAACCTACGTCGTGATACTGGGACCAGCCCAGTTTGGCACCGGTGTACCAGGTGTTATCTTTTGGGGCGGCTTGCGCTACGGTAGCGAAACCAGCCAGTGCCACTGCTAATGCGATAGCTGTCTTTTTCATTTTGCGCCTCGTTATCATCCAAATAGGCAATGAGCTTTAAAGCTAATTTTTAAGCCCTTGGTTAAATTCCTTCGCCAAGGTTTATGCCCTCGTTTGTTACTCTGCCAGTTTTTCTGGCGTTATAGAGCAACCTTGGCGATGTAAAGTCTACAACGTGGCGCGAAAGTTACAAGTGTGATGTGATAAAGCTCTAAAAAAAAACGCAGAATTGTACATATTTGCTAACATTTTCTGGTCATTTTTTATCCATGCCTTGCTGCAAAATGCAGTGCGGAACCGCAGCCGCTCTCGTTTTGTGACTGATCTCTAGAAGGTTCCGCTGCTGAAGAAGAAAAATAATGAGAAAACTCCTAAATTCACTCAATGATACAAAGAAGAGTGAATTTTTAAGGTCGAACACTGTCCTTGGTTCGAGTTTGTGACGGGTTGAGGACGCATGATAAAGCCGTAGGCATTTCCCAACTCGGCCGCACGACGTAATTTTAGCCTATCTTCATCCGTCAGGTCGGGTAACCAACCTAAAACCACGCTGTAATTTCCCGTCAACAACGCTTTTTCCATGGCTTCGACCGTATTTAGCGGGCTGATTTGGCTCAGCTGCACCACTTTATCGATCGGCAAGCCCGACTGCTGTAGCCAGCGTTTGCTCAATTTCTGCTGTGGCGTCAGCCACAATAGCCAACGCGATTGCATGCCCAGTTGCTGCAATAAAGGCAGTAACAGTTGCGCTACTGCGGGTTGATGCTCGTTGTAAACAAGTTCACTGATAAGACCATTTTCGTTGTTCGCGCCGGAAACCGGGGCCGAGTGATTCATTGCACGCGCGCTGTGGCTGAAATGGGGTTGGTAGAGTGATTGAGTACGCATAAAGTATCCCGCCGCAGTGTTACTGTATGCATATACAGTACATGCGGTCAGTCAGAAGATCAACCCAATTTTTAGTAACACCTCGCAGATTTGCGATTATTTTTTGAGCTGGAGGCTTTTCTCATTGGCACCGTCGGGTTTAATGCGTATTTTTTCTAATTACTTGTTCCCGTTACTTTTATTCTATTGACACAGGCAATGGTTTGCCGCAAATGACCGAGGGATAACCTTATGCAAGGAACAACGAACGCCAGAGTAGTCCAGGCTAAAGCCTGTTTTTCCGCCCTGGGGAGAATAACCACCCGCTCACAGTTTGGCGGCTACGGGTTGCTGGTCGACGGCATCATGTTTGCCGTGGTCGCCGAAGGCGAAATGTATCTGCGTGCGACCAGCAGCCTCGAAAGCGTGTTCCGTGCGCGCGGCATGGCAAATATGGTGTATTCGAAGCGCGGTACACCGATCGTCATGCGTTATTACTACGTCGACGAGGCGTTATGGCAACAGCGACAAGAACTGTTTGCCCTGGCGTGGCAGGCGATGCGTGAGGCGCGCAAAGAGGTTCAGGTAAAAAAGCAGAGCCATGAACGGTTGAAGGATTTGCCGAATATCGACGCCGCGCTGGAGCGTCTGCTCTGGCGTAGCGGGATCTGCGGCGTCTACGAGCTGCGCCTGCAAGGGGCGAAAGAAACGTTCCTCAGATTGCAGCGAGAACAACGCCGCCTGGGGCTGAAGGTGCTGTTATCACTGGCCGGCGCGCTGGCCGGCTACCATCACGCCGCCTTGCCGACAGAGCTGCGCAGCGAACTGCTGACATGGTTTAACGCTGTCATCATACCGCCGCGTCAGGACAGTCTTTGCCCGTAGCGTTACACATAAGCGTATCCATCAGTGGCTGCCGCCGATCTGCGCATTGAGCGCGGTCAGTTCCGGCAGCAGGGCAAGCACCAAGCCAATCTGTTGCAATACCAGTTGTTCTTTGCTTTCCGGCTCGGGTGTTAACTGAGTGATACGCACGGACAGCGACTCCAGCGCCTGCGTGATGCGTTTGCCATCCTGTGCTTCCTGCTGTAGCGCACCGTCGACGTAACACACCGCATCATTAAGCAGTTGCAGTACTTCGGCACTGGCGAGTCGTTCCCGGTGAGCGCCCAGCGCGGAGATATAGCTTAATAAGGTATGATTGAGGCACAGCAGCCGGAAGGCGGCTTCCTGGGTGGTTTTATCTGCTTTGGGATCGGCCGACATATTGGAGATGACCGATGCCAGCTCTGCATCGCTGTTATGGGCATCTCGCCGTGCGATCCGGTACTGCAGGCCGTTATCTTTGCCCTGGTGGTATTGCACCATAATGGCGTCCAGATAACGGCAATCGGCATTCAGCGTTTTGCTGACGATGGCCGGCAGTTGGCGGAACTGCCAGTCCGGCCAGATAAAGGTTACCGCCGCCCAGGCAATGGCACAGCCCAGTAGCGTGTCGTAGACGCGTGGCGCGGCCACTTCAAACCCTTCGCCGAGCAGATTAAAGCACAGCAATACCAGCAAGGTGATAAACATCGTTGCGTGGGCGTACTGCACGGTACGGAAGGCAAAAAACAGCACGCCGCTGATCACGATCAGAATCAGTTGCCCTTCAACCGACGGTACAAAATATAGAATCGGCAGGCCGACCAGAATCCCGGCCAGCGTACCAACGATGCGTAATGCCAGGCGGCGGCGGGTAGCATTATAGTTGGGCTGGCAGACAAACAGGCTGGTGAGCAGGATCCAGTAGCCGTGCTGCATGCCGGTCAACTGGATAAACGCATAGCCGACGCACAGCACTACAGACATGCGGATTGCATGACGGAACAGCGCCGACTGCGGGGTCAAGTGGCGACTGATGCGCAGGCGGATGTCACTCCAACCGGTAAGACGATCGTCTGACAGGCTGTTTTCTTCCGCCTGGCCATTGGCGAGTGCCTGTTCCGATTCGATATTGGCCAATTGGGCATCAATGGCGCGCAAATTGGTCAACAGATGCGACAGTGCTTTAGTCAGTTCGCGGTTCTCCGTGACGAGCGTCAGGTGCGAGAGGGCCTCTTCAATGCGGTGAAACGCCGGTTCGAAGCGATTATTGTGCTGATATTTCTGCCGTAGCAGGATCGACTGCGCCAGTTGCTGGCAGGCACGCGCCTGCATGCTGAGCAAACGTTGGAAGCGGAACAGAATATCGCTGTGGCGAAACTGCTTGCTCAGCGCCTGATATTGCACATGGGACGAGCTGGCGCGCTCGTGAATATCTTGCGCGACGAAGTAATAGTGCAGAGTACGGCGGGTACCACGCTGGCCGCGGTCGCCTTTCAGACGGGTAAGTAGAGAAACCTTGGTTTGATTCAGGGTGCTGACCAGTGCGCTGTTGGCCATCGCCACATCCATCCACGGCAGATCGGCGTCCTGTTCGGCGTCGGGGTCGAACAGATTGGCCTTGGCATCGAGATAATTCGCCAACTGTTGATAGCAACGCGCCAGGTTTTCCTGTAACGGGCGGATCGGGAACACCAGATGACCGATCAGCGTCAGCAGGTTGTACCATAGCGCGCCGAAAATCAGCAGCATGGGTTGTTGATACCAGGCTTCATACATCGAGGCGCCGAGCATGGTGTATACCGCAATCAGCAATGCGCCAAAGGCGATGGTGGCGTAGCGTTGCCCCAGAGCGCCCAGCAGAATGAATGCGCAGGTTGAGCTGGTCAGCCCAAGGGCGAACAGCCAGGGGTGGGGAAACAACAGTTCAATTGACGCCGAGGCGACGAAAAAACACACCAAGGTAATCAGCAAGTTGCGCAGCCTGCCGGCCAACCGATCGTCCAGGTCGGTCAAGGCGGCGGCCACCACGCCGAGCGTCAGTGGAATGGTGAGTTTTTCCATGCCCAGCCACCATGGCACGGCCGCCGTGCCGGTGAGCGCAATCAATATGCGTAGGTTATAAAGTAGATTACTGTTATAGGCATAGCGGCGTATGGCCGGTGCAAAAGCGCGCACAAAAAATCCTCGGGCGTAGAGACAATTAGCGTTGCTGGTAGTGGCGACGCGCGTTTTCGCTGCGCGCCTGCTGCGCCATTTCGACCGACACAACGCGGCGCCCGACCGGCCACAGCGCGATGGCGGCGATTTTAAAGTTGGCGATGCCAACCGGAATGCCGATAATGGAAATGCACTGCGCGATGCCTGCGGCGATATGCGACAGACACAGCCACCAGCCGAACAGGATCAGCCAAACGATATTCAGCAGTGAACCGCCGGCGGAAATCAGTGCGTTGCTTTTCTCCGGGTACAGCTCGTTCACGTGGATAGCTTCATTGCCGTAGGGCAGAAACGACAGCTTGGTGATTTCCCAGCAGGAGCGGGTGAGCGGCAGGGTGAAAATCAGTACGATGCTGACCAGGGTGGCAAACAGCCAGGCGAGGGTGGTAAAAAAGCCCCCTAACACAAAATTAAGAATATTCAGTACAGTACGCATAGTCGTCAATCTGCTCTAATGATGGCCAAACCGCCAGGCGGTTGCGTTTGCTATCAAAACGCAAAATCTATTCTACCCTTTTTTTAGCGCTAGAGTGCCACTGCTTATCGCAGGTAAACTGGCAAACATCCAATCTCAACATAGTCATGGCGCGCCAATATGGAACTTAAAGCGACATCGCTGGGGAAACACCTGGCTCAGCATCCTTACAACCGTGTGCGGTTGTTGCATGCCGGGGTTGAGGTGAGCGGTGAAAAACACCAATACTTGATCCCTTTCAATCAGTTGATCGAAGTCAGATGCAAGCGTGGCATCGTCTGGGGTGAACTGGAGTTCGAACTGCCGGATGAGAAAGTGGTGCGTTTGCACGGTACCGAATGGCAGGAAACGCAGCGTTTCTATCACTATCTGCAGCAGGCCTGGCAAAGCTGGAGCGCTGAAATGAGCGACGTCAGCGCCGGTGTTTTGCAGCAGCAGGTGCAGAGTATTCAGCGCATCGAACAGCAGGACCACTGGTTCAAACGTTCGCAATTGGGCAAGCTGCAACAGCAGATCCGCCAGGCGTTTGAGGCATTGCCGATGCCGGTGACCCGACTGGAGGCCTTTGACAATTGCCGTGCCGACTACCATTTGTGCCTGCAATGGTTGCAACAGGGGGCGCGTAGCGTTGCCGAACGCAACCAAAACTGGACCGAGCGCATGCTGGAACAGCACGCGGATTTCTTCCAGACGGTGGAAAGCTCGCCGCTGAATGCATCGCAGAGCCGGGCGGTGGTCAACGGCGAAGACGCGGTACTGGTGCTGGCCGGCGCCGGCAGCGGCAAAACCTCGGTGCTGGTGGCCCGCGCTGGTTGGTTGTTGCGGCGTCAGGAGGCGGAACCCGGGCAGATTCTGTTACTGGCGTTTGGCCGGCAGGCGGCGCAAGAGATGAATCAGCGTATCAGCGAGCGGCTGGGGAACAGCGACATTCAGGCGAAGACGTTTCATGCGCTGGCGCTGCACATCATTCAGCAGGGGAGTCGCAAGGCGCCGGCGATCAGCAAACTCGAAACCGACAGTAAGGCGCGACGCGAACTGTTGGTGAAAACCTGGCAGCAGCAATGTGGCGAGAAAAAAGCGCAGGCCAAAGGCTGGCGACAATGGCTGATCGACGAATTGGCATGGGAAGTGCCAGACGGCGATTTTTGGCAGGACAAGCGGCTGGCGGAACGGCTGGCCGGTCGGCTTGAACGCTGGCTGGGACTGATGCGCATGCACGGAGGCAGTCAGGCGGAAATGATTGAACAAGCCAATGAGGAAGTGCGCGATCTGTTTTCCAAACGCATTCGCCTGATGGCTCCGCTGTTGAAAGCCTGGAAAAGTGCGCTGAAAGATGAGGGGGCGGTGGACTTCTCCGGGTTGATTCACCAGGCGGTGAACATTTTGGCCAAGGGGCGGTTTGTCAGCCCATGGAAACATATCCTGGTGGATGAGTTTCAGGATATCTCGCCACAGCGCGCGCAACTGTTGGCTGCATTGCGTAAACAGAATAAGCAGACCTGCCTGTTTGCGGTGGGCGACGACTGGCAGGCGATATACCGTTTTAGCGGTGCCGAAATGGCGCTGACCACCGCCTTTGCCGATAACTTTGGTGAAGGCGCGCAGTGTGCCCTGGACACCACTTACCGCTTTAATGAGCGCATTGGCGAAATCGCCAACCGTTTTGTGCAGCAGAACCCGCATCAGTTAAAGAAACCACTGAACAGCCTGAGCAAGGGCAATAAAAAATCGGTGGCGATCCTGCCGCAGGATCAGATCGAGTCCCTGCTGGACAAGCTCAGCGGCTACGCCAAGCCGGATGAGCGTATTCTGCTGTTGGCGCGTTACCATCATTTGAAACCGGAGGCGTTACAAAAAGCGGCTACCCGCTGGCCGAAGCTTAATCTGGAATTTATGACCATTCACGCCAGCAAGGGGCAGCAGGCTGAATATGTGATTATTGTCGGCCTGCATCAGGGACATGACGGTTTCCCGGCGCTGGCGCGTGAATCGATTGTGGAGGATGTGCTGTTGCCACAGCCGGAGGATTTTCCCGATGCCGAAGAGCGACGGCTGCTGTACGTTGCATTGACCCGGGCGAAGCACCAGGTTTGGCTATTGCAGGATCGTGAGCGCCCGTCGGTGTTTGTGGAGCAACTGCACGATCTTGGCGTGCCGATACAGAGGAAACCCTAGAGCAGGGCCTGATAACGTATCAGGCCGTCCGGCTTAGTTGAGGCGATCTTGCAGGTAACGCTGGTAGTCGGGAATGGCTATCTCCACTTCGCTGTCAAACAGCGAGGAGCCGATCAGGAAATCGGCGGTAGAACGGTTGGTGGCCACCGGGATGTTCCATACCGTCGCCAGGCGCAGCAAGGCCTTGACGTCCGGGTCGTGCGGTACCGCGTTGAGCGGATCCCAGAAGAAAATCATCATGTCTATCTTGCCTTCGGCGATCATGGCGCCAACCTGCTGGTCGCCGCCCATAGGCCCACTCATCATGCTTTGTACTGCAATGCCGCTGGCGCGCTGGATAAGATTGCCAGTAGTGCCGGTGGCATACAGCTGATGCTGCGCCAATAGCGTTTTATGAGTTTCTACCCATTGCAGCAGCGCCTGTTTACAGTGATCGTGTGCGACCAGGGCGATGTGCTTACGTTTCGCGATGGTGCGGGTGGTCATTTCCATGTTGAGATCCTTGATCTACGCAGAAGATGCGTAACAGATTACTGAAACTGTTTTTCACTGCCTAGCGTTTATCAACAAATTAGCCGTAAAGCTAATCGCGTCGGCAGTTCAGTTTGCATGTTGGTTGGCCCACTGCAAAAAGCGTCGCTGAGTTTCGCCGTCGGCCTGTTGGAACCAGTAGTGCAGCATGCGTTCCGAGACGTCTGACTCTTTAAGCGGGGCAAGTTGCTGCGGCACGCTCTGGGTGGCGGGGAGCGCCTGTTTACTGGTGCGTAAATGGACAAAGGCCGGCACCGATGCCGGACGACGCTGCGCGTTATAATCGGCGACGGTTTTTTCCAGCCGTTCATCGGAGATCTGCTCGTCGAGGCGCAATACATCCTTTCTTATCACCAAGGGTTTGCCGTTATTGTCGACCACCTGGTAGTTATGCAGCTTTTCGAAACGCTGTCCGTCACGCTGGTTGTCGATGCGTGGCAATTGAAATTCAACCGCGCTGACGTTTTGCGTACTGAACGCCACAATCAAGGGAGGAGAAGTGTAGAGCGCCTGGGGATGTGAACCATCGGTCAGCAGTCTGGTCACCTGGAACAGCAACTGATGCTGTCCGCCGTCCAGTTCCAGGCTGTCTGCGCCCTTCAGCAGTGAGCCGGTCATTTTTTTGCCGTCAACAACCAGCAGATCGATATCCGGAGAGAGTTTCAGGGTCGTAGCTACGGCGGACAGGCTCAGACAGGCGCTGAGTAGCCCCGTAACCATCAGACCAAATTTCATTGTTATCTCCTTATAATCAGTCATAGCTAATATTGTTGAGGAGCTGGCACAGTGTGTCAAAGTTTTTCCGTTCGGCGGCTGTATTTACATTTGGACATCTGTTTGCCGCTTTCGTCATGATCGGCGATTGCGTCGACAGGTGTTCAGACCACGATAATGAGGGTATCTTGCATTAACGCGCGTTTTGGCTGTTCGGTTACACTTGTCGTAGGGGTTTTATGGCGACTAACAGGAGGGTTTTATGCAAGATCGCGAAATAGCCGCGTTATTACAGCAGGTAAAAACCATCGCGTTGGTAGGCGCCAGCGACAAGCCGTCGCGGCCAAGCTACGGCGTAATGGCCTATTTGCTGTCGCAGGGGTATCAGGTTACGCCGGTCAGCCCAAAGCTGGCGGGACAAACCCTGCTGGGGCAGCCGGTGTACGCCAGTCTGGCGGATATTCCGCACGCTATCGATATGGTTGACGTGTTCCGCAATTCCGAGGCGGCCTATGGCGTCGCGCAGGAGGCCATTGCCATCGGCGCTAAAGCGCTGTGGTTGCAAATTGGCGTGATTAATCAGCAGGCGGCGGAGTTGGCGAACCAGGCCGGATTGACGGTGGTGATGGACCGTTGCCCGAAAATTGATATTCCACGCCTGGGGCTAGAAAAATAAAACAGGGCCTGGCGTAATATCAGGCCCTGATGCCGTTTCTCAGGTTTACTGTCAATTGCGCAGGCGAGGGGCCTGCAACTGATGGCGGATGGATTCCGCCAGCTCGTCCAACGAAGGTTGTTCAGGATGGGCGTCCTGCTCTTCGCCTGCCAGCTGTGCTTCCGCCAGATAGGTGTGAACCGGTTGTCCTTCTTCGTCCTCCATCACCACGTGATACCACGGAGCGAAGCGCAGCTCGTCATTCGCTGCTATCTCGTCGGCTTTAGGTTGTTCCAAAGAATATTCCGGGTCGATATCGATAACGACGCCCAAATACCCCAGCAGCTTATGACGAACCTGTTGCCCGATACCGAATTTGCTGGCAATCATGATGACCTCCTGAGAAACCGCGTTTTGCCCAATCTTTATCAAGATATGAGGGCAAAACCGCGTATTTCAAGTTACATCACCCGGCACGCAAACCCTTTCAGATACAGCCCCTCAGGGTAGGTGGCAATGACCGGATGATCGGCAGCCTGCCGGTACTGCTCTATAAATTGTACATCACAACCGGCGTCGACAGCGGCATCGGCCAGGATTTTCTGGAACAAATCGGTAGGCATCAGCCCCGAGCATGAGAAGCTCAGCAAGATGCCACCAGGGTTCAACAGCTGCAGTGCCAACATATTGATGTCTTTATAGCCACGGCAGGCGCTGGCCAACTGGTTTTTGTTTTCAACGAATTTCGGTGGATCCATTACGATCAGGTCGAATTTCTCGCCTTGCGCGCGGTAGTTGCGCAGCAGTTGGAATACGTCATCGCGGACAAATTCGGCTTTGCTGACGTCGAGCTTGTTCAGCTCCACGTTCTGTTTGGCAATATCCAGCGCTGCCTGCGAGGTATCCACACTGATAACCTGCTCGCAACCGCCCATCAGGGCCGCTACCGCAAAAGCACCGGTGTAGGAGAAGCAGTTGAGTACGCGGCGCCCGGCGGCAAAGTTGCGCGCGGCCAGGCGGCTGTCGCGCTGGTCAAGGTAAAAGCCGGTCTTGTGACCTTGCTGGATATCCACCAACAGTTGCATGCCATGTTCGCGGATCGGCAGCAGCGCCGGCGGCATATCGCCCAGCACCGGCCCTTGTGTCAGCGGCAGGCCCTCTTTTTTACGCACCGCTACATCCGAGCGATCGTAAATGGCGCATTGCGGGTAACACTGCTGCAGCGCAGAAAGCAGCGCCGCACGCTGGTATTCCGCACCGGCCGACAGCAATTGCAATACCAAAAAGTTCTGGAAACGGTCGATAGTAATACCCGGCATGCCATCGGACTCGCCGGCGATCAGGCGATAGCCATCCAATCCATCGCGTTTGGCGAGCCAGTCACGCCAGCGCTGTGCTTGCTGCAAGCGGCGCACAAAGAAGGCGATATCGATGTCTTCATCTTGCTGGAAGCTCCAGACGCGAGCGCGGATCTGCGATTCCGGTGAATAGGCACCGCGCGCCAACCATTTGCCCTGGCAGTCGTGAATGTCGATGGTTTCGCCAGAAAGCGGTTTTCCTTCAATGCGTTGAACAGCACCAGAAAAAACCCAGGGATGACGACGAAGCAAGGACTTTTCACGTCCTTTAGCGAGAAATAAGCGCATGTTTACAGTACTTTCTATTCGAGAGGTTCAGGGGCCAGTGCGAGCATCAGCCGGAATAAGTGGCTCATGATAGCTGAATGTTGCCTCGTCCTCTACCGTTGATGATTGAGACCGCCGTTCGCCGCCGCTGCCAGGATGTTTTCAGGCTTTTCCGCATTGACAAAAAACCGCGTCTCGCCTGTTATTGAATACTTTATCAGAAAGTAAACTTTGTATTGGGATTGGGTTAAATGGCGAAAGCAAGAGATTTATCGTTCGATTTCCTGAAGGGAAGCTTGATACTTCTGGTTATTATTGGACACGTCTTGCCAGGGAGTGCTGACAGTGGGATCCGTGGAGCAATATATTTTTTCCATATGCCGTTATTTTTAGGTGTGACGGGGTATTTTGTTCGCCGCAAGTTTTTGGATGGCGGTTTGGTGAATATTTTAAAAAAGTATCAATGGCGTATGATTATGCCCTACCTGCTGGCATTTGCAGCATACAGTCTGTATGCGTTATTCACCGCTTGGCAGGGTGAAGGGGTAAGTATTAAAACGGTGCTTGGGTTGATTCTCTATCCCTATTATCACCTTTGGTATATTCCTGCCGTTATAATATTCGTCATTTATACGCTTATTGCCTATCGGAATAATACATTATTGACCCTGGTGCTGGTATTGTCGTCTTTGTTAGCCATTGGATGGTATTGCTATGCCGATCTGCTCGAAGCAAAGTATGGCATGCTGAAATTTATTGGCGATAAGCGATTCTACTATTATTACGCTTTCTTCCTGTTGGGTTATCTCATGGCTGACAGGAGTCTCTCGTTATCGGGGTGGCTAACGCTGCCGCTGGTGGTACTGGCCGGTGGTTTGAGCTATTACCTGGCCGACGCCACGCTCGCTGATGCCACTGCCTGGTTTGTCTTTAACGTGGCGTTGCTGTTCCTGCTGGTGGGCTGGTGTAAGCATATCAATATGCAATCAGAAAATCTGATAGTAAAAATGGGCCAGGTTTCGCTGCCAATTTATCTTTGGCACGTAATGCCTATTATTATCATGGGCATGGTATTTGATGCCAATTCTCCGCAGTTTTATATTGCCACTGTCACACTTATCGCTTTACTGATAGGGGTGTTTATCAAGCTACGCGGGAAAAGCCACTTTTTTGACTCTTATTTCTACGGAGAACGTCTTAACTGGAAAAGTAAGCTGCAATAAGACAATCTGCACTATTTACGGCTGAAGGGACTCGGCCGGTATTTATCTCCCCCGATGGTTTCCGTTGCCTCATTTCTATTATACTGTCCTTACCGTTAGCGGGTTAGGGAGAGTGTTATGACACAGGTTTGTATCGCCGCGTATGTCTATGGCGTAGTGCAGGGCGTGGGCTTCCGCTATAACACGCAGAGCAAGGCCAATGCGTTGGGGCTGACCGGCTATGCGCGCAATCTGGACGACGGTAGCGTCGAAGTGCTGGCCTGCGGTCAGCAGCAGCAAATTGATGCCCTGGTGGCTTGGTTGAAAGCCGGAGGCCCTCGTGGCGCGCGCGTTGAGCGCGTCCTGGTGGAGCCTCGAGGCGTTGAGGCATTTAACGGATTTGATATCCGTTATTAGCCTGTCAGATGCATTTTACCGGTTTGGGGAGACCGGCAATTTTGGTGGCCTGCTTGGCTGGCCCCTTGGGAAACAGTCGGTACAGATAGCGGCTGTTGCCTTTTTCTTCGCCGTATTTTTGCGCCATGGCCTTGACCAGCATACGGATCGCCGGTGAGGTATTAAATTCCTGATAAAAGGCACGCACAAAACGCACCACTTCCCAGTGGGCATCGGTCAGAACAATCTCTTCCTGTGCGGCCAACAGCGGCGCCAGGCTTTCATGCCAGTCGTCGCTGTTCTTCAAGTATCCTTGCGCGTCAGTGTCGATAACCTGACCTTCAAACTCCAACATACAGCCTCGATAATCGGTAATTCATCACGCTGCGCAGTTTAGCAAATTTTCGTCGCCATCAAAAACAAAGCCCCGCATAAGCAGGGCTGGAAAACGTTGTCGACTGAGGTTATCAGTTGCTGCGGGCGAAGCCCAGAATGCTCAACAGGCTGATGAACATATTGTACAGCGAAACATACAGGCCAACCGTTGCACGGATGTAGTTGGTTTCGCCGCCATGAATGATATTGCTGGTTTCCCACAAAATGGCGCCGGCAGAGAACAGGATAAACAGCGCGCTGATCGCCAGGTGCAGGGCAGGGATTTGCAGGAACAGGTTGGCTATCACTGCTACCAGCAGAACCACAAAGCCCGCCATCATCATGCCTGACAGGAACGACATGTCCTTACGCGTGGTCAGCACATAGGCAGAACAGCAGAAGAACACCAGGGCAGTACCACCCAACGCCAGCATGATCAGGTCACCGGCGCCGGCATTGAGGAACGAGCTAAGAATCGGTCCCAGGGTGTAACCCATAAAGCCGGTCAACGCAAACGCCGCCAGGATACCTGCCGGGCTGTTGGCCAGCTTGTGGGTCAGGAACATCAGGCCATAGAAGCCGACCAGCATCAACAGCAGACCCGGAGCCGGCAAGCCCAGCATGGTGCTGGCAGTGGCGGTCAACGCGGAGAAACCGAGCGTCAGCGACAGCAGGAAATAGGTATTGCGCAGCACTTTATGCGTGCTGAGCAACGAATCGCGCGAGGATGAGACGACAATGCGGTCCATAATGATCTCTCTTATCAGGTCATCACAAAATTAATCACGATGATAGGCAGCGCAAGCGTTTGATTAAAGTTTGTTTACCAATCTTTACCGTCAGTTATCATTGCTGCAACAACGCGCAAATTGCTGCTTTATTCAACGCCCGGCCGCCGCGTGCCGGTTTTTCGCGCGATCGCGTCGTGGCGGGCTTTACAAGCGAATCCACTGTGTTTATAGTGCGGCTCATTGCGGAGGGGTGGCCGAGTGGCTGAAGGCAACGGTCTTGAAAACCGTCGACGGGAAACCGTTCCAGAGTTCGAATCTCTGCTCCTCCGCCATAAAATTCAAACCCCGTGCTTCCTGGAAGCGCGGGGTTTTTCGTTTTTCTCACCCGCAGTCAGCGGGGGGTGACGATACGCTCTCCCTGCGCGTCGAGCAGGTGGGTCAATAACGCAGTGCCGTGCCGGTCGACGCGGAACTCGCCGTAGCGTGCCTTTGAGAAGCGTTCAGCCTGACCTTCCGGGAAGAAGTAACTCGAGGTGCCGATATGTACCGCGTTGGCGGCAAGGCGATATTGCATCAGTACTTGTCCGGGTTGCAGCGTCTGCTGTCGATAGAATGCGGCGTCTACGGCATGGTGCCTGGCATCCAGTCTCACCACGATCTTGCCACTGCTGGCGGGAGGTGGGCAGTTATCCTGCGCACGACAGGTTTGACGCTGCTGGCGGATCTGCTGTTGCAACTGACGGCTCAGCGCGTAGTCCAGCGCCATATAATCACCTTGCATCAATGAGCGCGGGTCTACCGGCGCCAGCGCCAGGATCACCACCGTGCCCTGTTTCAGCGTCTGTTGTCGTTGATAAATTGCCTGATTAACGCCGGCCAGACTCAGTAATACCACCCCCATAAACAGCCATTTCAGCCGCTTATTCATGTGCATGACAGCCTCCAGACGTCGGTGGTAACGTTTTACGCACCACCGCCAGCAGCGCCAACAGCACGAGTCCGCTGACGACCAGCAGCAGTGATTTTTGCAGCAAGCTGATGCCAAGAAAATAGTACCAGTCGATCAGATATAACAACAGGAAGGCCGCGGCAGCGACCAATGATACATGGCGTCCCTGATAACGAGCCAGCAATAGCAGCGCCAGCCCTAGGCCGATGCCCGGCGCAAAAACGGCGATCGAACCACAGATAACGGCGGCCGGCAGCAGAATCGGCGTAGCCGGCGCAGCGGTTTTTACCGCATACCGCCAGGTTGCCGCGATCAGGCCGATGGCGATGCCGATACCCAGCATCATCGGCAGGTTGGCCTTGCTGGCGTTGCGCCAGAAGATAACGTCGAACATGTCGGCGTGAACGCTGGCAAGGCACGACAGCGCCAGCCCTGCCGGGATGCCGTAGCCCAGCGCGCCGATCATGCCGTGGCCGGCAACTGCCGGATATCGTTGCTGTCGATGCAGCACGGACAGCCAGCCGAACGTGACCGTGGCGCTTATTGCCAGCATCAACGCCGCGCTGGCGCTGGATGACCAATGGTGCTCGGCAAGGTAGGCGCCTGGCAACAGCAGGATCAGCGTTGAGACAGCACTGGCCATAAACCGATAGCTGCGATCGGGCATCAGCCACGCCATTCCGCCCAGCACCGGCAGCAACCACAGCGCGCGGCTGATATCGGCCGGCAGCCAGCGTGTTTCATCCAACATGTAAATGCCGACAGATAAACCGCAGCTGGCGGCGATGGCCCACGCCAGGCCGATCTGCCGTGTGCCGATACCGGGTTTGCGTAACAGCACGGCGGCAGGAATGGCAATCAACAGCGAAAACAGCATCAGCGACCCGCCGTCCAGCGAATCCAGTAAGCCACTGACGTAAAGCAGCAGCGCCAATAGTAATAATATGATCATTGCCGCCAGCCAGCCGCTGATGGCCAGCGCGATATGCAGGTACCACGGTAGCCTGTCCGACGGATTGCAGCGCATCAGCTGTTCGCTTTGCGCCGTGGTCAGCCATTGCCGCTGACGTAACGGTGCCAGTAGCTCGTCCCACTGATGGTGCGTTACGCCCGATAGGGCGGATTGAGACAGCGCTCGTCGCCAACGTAGCAACAGCGCTCCGCAGGCCAGCAGCCACAGCGCCATCAGTGCGCACATCGCGAATAACGGCCCGACCTCCCATGCCCGAGCCACCAGACGATAAATCAACGCACAGCCGACCAGCATCAGGCTGGTTACGCCCAACGTCAGCATGCAGAGATCGGCCGCGCGCTGGCGATAATAGGCATATCCACCCAACAGTAGCAGCCCCCACAGCGCGGCCGTCAATGCGGCAGAGGCGACGAAGCGCCAGTCGGCAATCGCCTCAATCAACCGCAGCGTCAGGATCAGCAACACATATCCTGCCATCATCCACGACAGCCATCGGCGCGCTAGCCAGGAAGACGGCCGCGCACGAGCCGCCAACGCTTCACGCACGATCAGGCATAGCGATTGCACCAGCAGATAGCCGAGCAGCACGCTGTCGCCGTTGGCCCACCACGGGGGGGCCACGACATTTGCCGCCCAACTGGCGTAGTACAGTTGGAATGCCAGACTGGCTACCGCCCAGGCACACAGCCACAGGCCATTCTGGCGGCCAATCAGCGCCAGCGGCAACAACACGCACGCCCAGGTGAAGAACAGTTGCCAAGCGTCGGCGCCGGTTTGATAAACCTGGCCGTATAGCGCGAATAAACCACCGAAGCTTAATCCCACCGCCAGTAGCGCGCTGCGCGCGACGGCATCGTACCATCGTTGCCAAACTATCGTCGCCAGCGCCAGGATCAGCAGTTCAATCATCGCGAACCTGGCAAATACCGGCATGGCCTGCCAGTTGCTGGCGATAAAAAACACGCTGCCGGCTACCAGCGCCAGCAATCCCAATAGCGCCAGTGCCAGGGTGAGAAAGCTTCGCCAACCGGCGAGATCGGGCCGTACGTTACAGTACGCAAGGATGTGCTGATAGTTAGTGGGGGACAGCCGGGCGCTGGCCGGCGAGGTTGTCAGCAACGCCGGCAGGCTACGGCACAGCTGTTCCGCAGCCATGGTTGGCATGACTCGATGATGATGCGACGGGGGCATATTGACTTCCTTGCCGAGATGACGTTAAGCCTAGAGTAGCTCAGTGATACGTTTTATCGTAACACGGCATGGGCTAAATACGTCGGCGACGGCGTATCCTTACGCTGTCGATCGCGACCGTGGCGATACTGTTATTGATGCGGAATCGTTATGTCTGCGCTGATGCGTGCGCCATCGGCGTCAAATACCAGGCACTGTGCGGCGTCAAACCCGAGCTGCACTTTCTGGTACGGCAGAAAATGTGCATCGCCGGGCAACAGTATCTTGAAACCATCATGCCCGTGGCATTGCCCAAACAGATAGGTGTTATTACCGAGCCGCTCAACCACTTCGCAATGAAAATCCAGTCGTAACGGCGCATCGCCGGCGGTAGAGAGGTGTTCCGGGCGAATGCCGAGCGTTAGTGCATCGCCGGACTGCAGCTGCCGGGTAGACAATGCCAGCGTCAGCGTGCTGCCGTGCTCAATGGCGACGGTCAGCGCTTCCGGTGACCAGTTGACCACCGTCACCGGCAAAAAATTCATCTTTGGCGAGCCGATAAAACCGGCGACGAAGCGGTTGATCGGGTTGTAGTACAACGCCATTGGCGTACCCATTTGTTCCACCTTACCGTAATTCATCACCACGATCTTATCGGCGAGGGTCATCGCTTCAACTTGATCGTGGGTGACATACACCATGGTAGTTTTCAATTCCTGATGCAGTTTGGCAATGTGCAGGCGCATATCGACGCGCAGCTCGGCATCCAGATTGGACAGGGGTTCATCGAACATAAAGACCTTGGGGTTGCGCACAATGGCGCGGCCGATGGCGGTGCGCTGACGCTGACCGCCGGAAAGCTGTTTAGGTTTACGATCCAGCAAATGCGACAGCTGCAGCGTTTTTGCCACCATTTCGACCTGATGGCGGATCTGCTCTTTTGGCATTCCGTTGACTTTCAGCCCGTAACCCATGTTTTCGGCGACCGTCATATGCGGGTATAGCGCATAGGATTGAAACACCATCGCCACGCCGCGATGGGCGGGCGCCACGTCGTTGACCCGCTGGTCACCAATCAGCACCTCGCCCTCGCTGATATCCTCCAAGCCGGCGATCATGCGCAGCAGGGTGGATTTGCCACAGCCCGATGGGCCAACAAACACGGCGAATTCGCCGCCTTCAATATCTAGGTTGATATTTTGCAGCGTCACCGCGTTGCCAAAGCGTTTGGTGACATTCCTCAGTCTTATGCTGGACATCTGTCGATCCTTAGAAAGTTATCAGTGAACGCGTCGCCGGCATCGGCCATTTTTTTGTTTTTTGTATTACGTATAACAAAAAAATCAAACCCGGCGAAAAGGGCTCGAAAGGCTTGAAATGACTATAACTGCGCGTTATCCCATGCCCTATCCCGCTGTTTCATTTCTGCAATCACGATCACAGATTGGCGATATTTGTATCGTGTTATCCGTGACATAAGCGTAGCGTATAACATCGAGAAAGGGCGAGGAGGTACTCTGTATTAGTGCAGATACAGCAAGGATCACATCCTGCTCGCACAAGGTTAAATCAAACGTAAAAATAAAAAATGTAATACCTTCACAAAGGGGCGTGGAATGAAAAGACATACCATGGGTGCACTGATTCTGCTGGCGCTGACCAGCCAATATGCCGGTTTTGCCGCAGCGGCCACCGGACAGCAACTGACGGTCTGGGAAGACATCAAGAAATCCGCCGGCATCAAGCAGGCGATCGGCGATTTTGAAAAACAGTACAACGTCAAAATCAATCTGCAGGAAATGCCCTATGCCCAGCAAATTGAAAAACTGCGGCTGGACGGGCCGGCTGGCATCGGACCTGATGTGCTGGTGATCCCCAACGATCAGTTGGGCGCCGCGGTGGTGCAGGGGCTGTTAACGCCGCTGAAGGTGGATCAGGCCAAGGTCGAAGCATTCACCAAGCCGGCAATCGCCGCCTTTACCATGGATAACATGCTGTACGGCTTGCCGAAGGCGGTGGAAACGCTAGTGCTGATTTACAACAAGGATCTACTGCCGCAGCCGTTGGCCACCCTGGACGACTACCATGATTTTTCCAAACGGCAACGGGCGGCGAACCAATACGGTCTGCTGGCCAAGTTTGACCAGATGTATTACAGCTGGGGCGTGATGGCTGCGATGGGCGGCTATATCTTTGGCCATAGCCAGAACGGCAGCGTGAATCCGCTCGACATTGGTCTCAATGCACCCGGCAGCATTGCCGCCGTCAATACGTTAAAAAAATTCTATGCCGATGGCCTGTTCCCAACCGGCATTATTGGCGATAGCGGCCTGAACGCCATTGACTCGTTATTTACCGAGCGCAAAGCCGCGGCAGTGATCAACGGTCCATGGGCGTTTCAACCTTACGCCGATGCCGGTATCAACTATGGCGTAGCACCGCTGCCGAAGCTGGCCAACGGCAAGCCGATGAACGCCTTCCTGGGAGTGAAAGGTTACGTCATTTCCACCTGGAGCAAAGATCGCGCGTTAGCGCAGAAATTCATTGAATTTATCAACCAGCCTGAATATGTAAAAACCCGTTACCAGGCCACCAAAGAAATCCCGCCGCTGGTGGCGATGATTGACGATCCGCTGATTAAAAATGATGAACGGGCCAGTGCGGTGGCGATACAGGCCAGCGAAGCGACCGCCATGCCGGGGGTGCCGGAAATGCAGGAAGTCTGGGGGCCGGCCAATGCCGCGCTGGAGCTGAGCATGACCGGCAAGCAGCCGCCGGAAGCGGCGCTCAATGACGCGGTCAAGCAGATCAAAATGCAAATTGAGGCGATGCAGGCCAGCAATCAGTAACCATCTCATCTGGACGGGGGTACGCTCCCGTTAAATGAAGGAGCAGTGTGTGATTATCACTCCCAGCGAAAAACTAGCCGCAGACAAGGGCCGCAGCCACCATGCGCTGGCCGGCCTGCTGCTGGCCCTGATACCCGGTTTTGGTCAGTTCTATCACCGGCAGTGGGCGAAAGGGCTGATTTTCCTGATTTTGCTGAGCAGTTTTATTGGCGTATTTGATGATTTTCTTGCCGAAGGCTTATGGGGACTTTATACGTTAGGCGAACAGGTGCCGCGCGACAACTCGATATTCTTGCTGGCGGAAGGCATCATCAGCGTGTTGATCCTCGGCTTTGGGCTGGCGCTGTACCTGCTGTCGCTGCGTGACGCCTGGCTTAACGGCAAAAGGCGCGACGCAGGCCAGGCGCTTAACGGCGTGCGTCAGCAATACCGCATATTGCTGAGCGAAGGTTTCCCGTACCTGATGATTACCCCGGGGTTCATCCTGTTGGTGTTTGTGGTGATTTTCCCGATCCTGTTCGGTTTTTCGATCGCCTTCACCAATTACAACCTCTATCACACGCCGCCGGCCAAGCTGGTGGATTGGGTCGGGTTTAAAAACTTCGTCAATATTTTCACCCTGTCGATCTGGCGATCGACCTTCCTCGACGTGCTGCAATGGACGGTGGTCTGGACGCTGCTGGCCACCACGCTGCAATGCACCGTCGGCGTACTGTTGGCGATCCTGGTGAATCAGAAGGATTTACGCTTCAAACCGCTGATCCGCACCATTTTCATTCTGCCATGGGCGGTGCCGGGCTTTGTCACCATTCTGGTATTTGCCGGTATGTTTAATGATTCGTTTGGGGTGATTAACAATGCGATCCTGGCGTTCTTCGGCATTGCGCCAAAGGCGTGGATGACCGATCCGTTCTGGACCAAAACCGCGTTGATCCTGATGCAGACCTGGCTGGGGTTCCCGTTTGTGTTCGCCATGACCACCGGCGTGCTACAGGCGATCCCGGACGATCTGTACGAAGCGGCGACGATGGATGGTGCCAGCACCCTGACCAAGCTGCGCACCATTACGCTGCCGTTAGTGCTGTATTCGATAGCGCCGATCATCATCACCCAATACACCTTCAATTTTAACAATTTCAATATTATCTATCTGTTCAATAACGGCGGGCCGGCGATAGCGGGTTCCAACGCCGGTGGAACCGATATTCTGGTGTCGTGGATCTACAAGCTGACGATGTCTTCCTCGCAGTATGCCATCGCCGCTACCATCACCATTCTGCTGTCGATTTTTGTGGTGGGGCTGGCACTGTGGCAGTTCCGCGCCACCAAATCGTTCAAAAACGACGACATGGCGTAAGGGGATCCTATGGCAACCTCAAAAAGCATCAAGCAAGAAAAATGGCTGCGGCTGTCGCTGTCCTGGTTGTTGATCGTCATGGTGTCGATCGTCATCATCTATCCGCTGATCTGGACCATTGGTGCATCGCTCAATGCCGGTAACAGCCTGCTTAGCAGCGCCATTATTCCGGAAAATCTGTCGTTCCAGCACTACGCCGATCTTTTCAACGGTAAGGTCAACTATCTGACCTGGTATTGGAATTCGATGAAGATCAGCTTTCTGACCATGGTATTGACGCTGATAAGCGTCAGCTTCACCGCCTACGCCTTTTCGCGCTTTCGCTTTAAAGGCCGTCAAAACGGCCTGATGCTGTTCCTGTTGCTGCAAATGATCCCGCAGTTTTCGGCGCTGATCGCCATTTTTGTGCTGTCGCAACTGCTGGGATTGATCAATAGCCACCTGGCGCTGGTGCTGATTTATGTGGCGGGCATGATCCCGATGAATACCTATCTGATGAAGGGCTATCTGGACGCCATTCCCAGGGATCTGGATGAGTCGGCGCGGATGGATGGTGCCGGCAATTTTCGCATTTTCATCGAAATCATCATGCCGCTCTCCAAACCGATTCTGGCGGTGGTGGCGCTGTTTTCGTTTACCGGCCCGCTGGGCGACTTCATTTTGTCGAGCACTATCTTGCGTACGCCGGATCAGTACACGCTGCCGATTGGCCTGTACAACCTGGTAGCGCAGAAGATGGGTGCCAGTTACACCACCTACGCGGCGGGCGCGGTGCTGATTGCGGTCCCGGTCGCCATCTTGTACCTGGCCCTGCAAAAGTACTTTGTCTCCGGCCTGACCTCGGGCAGCACCAAAGGATAATGCAATGCGAACCATCAAACCGTTGTTTTTAAGCATCAGTCTGGCGCTGGCGTTAGCCTCGCCAGGGGTATCAGCGGCGGATAGCGTCGTCATCAAGCCGTTGCTGAATGCGCCGTCTGACTTTATCAAGGGCGCTGATATTTCCACCCTGCAAGACGTGGAGCGGCATGGCGGCGTTTTTTATAACGAACACCATGTGCAGCAGGATCCCTTGGCGATTTTGAAGCATAACGGCGTCAATTACATACGTTTGCGTTTATGGGTTGATCCCAGTGATGGCGCCGGCCAGCGCTACGGCGGCGGCGATAACGATCTGGCCACCACGCTGGCACTGGCCAAGCGCGCCAAGGCACAGGGCATGAAAGTGCTACTGGATTTTCACTACAGCGATTTTTGGACCGATCCGGGCAAGCAGTTCAAGCCGAAAGCCTGGAATAGCATGACCTATACGCAGTTGACTACGGCGATCCACGACTACACGCGCGACACCATCGCCAGCTTTAAGCAGCAAGGTGTACTGCCGGACATGGTCCAGATCGGCAATGAAATCAACGGCGGCATACTGTGGCCGGAAGGAAAGAGCTGGGGGCAGAACGGCGGCGAATTTGATCGGTTGGCCGGTTTGCTGAACGCCGCCATCGCCGGGTTGCGGGAAAATCTCGATTCGCCGTCGCAGGTCAAAATCATGCTGCATCTGGCGGAAGGCACCAAGAATGACACCTTCCGCTGGTGGTTCGACGAGATAACCCGGCGCCAGGTACCGTTCGATGTGATTGGTCTGTCGATGTACACCTATTGGGATGGCTCGATCGCCACGCTGCAAAACAATATGAACGACATCAGCCAACGCTATGGCAAAGATGTGATCGTGGTGGAAGCCGCCTACGGTTATTCGTTGGAAAACTGTGATGATACCGAAAACAGCTTTTCTGCCAAGGAAGCCCAGGCGGGCGGTTATCCGGCAACGGTCCAGGGGCAGGCAGATTATATTCGCGATCTGATGCAAGGCGTTATTAACGTGCCCAACGGACGGGGGAAAGGCATATTTTATTGGGAACCTACCTGGATTGCAGTGCCTGGTGCCGGTTGGGCGACGCCGGTCGGTATGAAATATATCGGCGAATCAGGTAAGGACGGTAATGCCCGAGAGAATCAGGCGTTATTTGATTGCCAGGGTAAAGTTTTGCCTTCAATAAAAGCATTTAATTAATTGCGCGTATTTCGTTAATACCTTGGGTGGTTAATTTTAAGGAATCATGATGAACAAATTTCCTCCTTTGAATGCAAGGGCGCCCGGCCTATTGCATGGGGCAGACTATAACCCGGAGCAGTGGATTAATTATCCGGGAATGCTGGATAAAGACATTGAAATGATGAAGCAGGCACACTGCAACGTGATGTCGGTGGGTATTTTCAGCTGGGCGATGCTGGAGCCGGTAGAGGGAGAATATCAGTTCGCCTGGCTGGATGAGGTGATTGAACGGCTGTATGCACAGGGAATTTATGTTTATCTGGCGACGCCAAGCGGCGCGCGACCGGCGTGGCTGTCACAAAAATATCCGCAAGTGCTACGCGTCGGGCGCGATCGGGTGCCAGCGCTGCACGGTGGCCGGCACAATCATTGCCTGTCCTCGCCGGTGTATCGCCGCAAAGTGAACGAAATCAACCGTCAACTGGCGCAGCGTTATGCCGACCATCCGGCGGTGATCGGCTGGCACATTTCCAACGAATACAGCGGTGACTGCCATTGCAACCGTTGCCAGAGCCAGTTCCGTGTCTGGCTGCAACAGCGCTACCAGACGCTGGAAAAGTTGAACCAGGCCTGGTGGAGCACCTTCTGGAGCCACACTTACAGCGATTGGTCACAGATTGAATCGCCGGCGCCGCAGGGAGAAGTGTCGATCCACGGATTGAACCTTGACTGGCGGCGCTTTTGCACCGCGCAGGCCACCGATTTTTGCGCGCAGGAGATCGTGCCGCTGAAGGCCGCCAACCCGTCACTGCCTGCCACCACCAATTTCATGGAATATTTCTACGACTACGATTATTGGCAGTTGGCGCAGGCGATCGACTTTATCTCCTGGGACAGTTACCCAATGTGGCATAACCAGGAGGACGAAAGCGATCTGGCCTGCTATACCGCCATGTACCACGATCTGATGCGCACGCTAAAACAGGGCAAACCATTTGTGCTGATGGAATCCACGCCCAGCGTCACCAACTGGCAGCCCACCAGCAAGCTGAAAAAACCGGGGATGCACATTCTGTCGTCATTGCAGGCGGTGGCGCACGGTGCGGACTCGATACAGTATTTCCAATGGCGGAAAAGCCGCGGCTCGGTGGAGAAATTCCACGGCGCGGTGATCGACCACTCTGGTCGACTGGATACCCGCGTGGGGCAGGAGGTTTGCGAGCTGGGCCGTCTGCTGGCCGCCATGGCGCCAGTCGCCGGCAGCCGCGTAGAAGCGCAGGTGGCGGTGATATTCGATTGGGAAAACCGCTGGGCGCTGGATGACGCGCAGGGGCCGCGCAACAGCGGCATGCATTATGAGCGCACGGTCGCCGAGCATTATCGGCCGTTTTGGGAACAGGGCATTGCGGTGGATATCATCAATGCCGACTGCGATCTGTCCAGTTATAAATTGGTGATTGCGCCCATGCTGTACATGGTGCGTGACGGCTTCGCCGAACGGGCGGAAGCCTTTGTCAGCCAAGGGGGACAACTGGTGGTCACCTATTGGAGCGGCGTGGTCAACGACAGCGACCTGTGTCACCTCGGCGGCTTCCCCGGACCGTTGCGTAACGTGCTCGGCATCTGGGCGGAGGAAATAGACTGCCTGACCGATGAGGAAACCAACAGCGTGCGCGGCGTACCGGGCAATGCGCTGGGGTTGCAAGGCAGCTATCAGGCTCGTCATTTGTGCGAGCTGATTACGCTGGAAGGCGCCAGCGCGCTGGCGGTGTACGGCAGCGATTTTTATGCCGGTCGCCCGGCGCTGACGGTCAACAGCTTTGGCAACGGCAAGGCGTGGTACGTCGCTTCACGCAACGATGCGGCATTCCAGCGCGATTTCTTTGGCAAGATCATCGCCGAACTGGCGCTGCCCCGTGCGCTGGAAACCGTGCTGCCGCAAGGGGTGACGGCGCATCGGCGCAGCGACGGCGAGAGTGAGTTCATCATCGTGCAAAACTACAGCGATCGCGCCAAGAGCGTAACGCTGCCGGCGATATACCAGGATATGTCGGACGGGGAAACGCTGCAGGGTGAGCTGCCGCTGGGGCCATGGGGCTGCCGCGTTATTACCCGTCGGTTGGATTAAGCGATTACCGCAGCGCCCGTTCATTTGAACGGGCGTTTTTTTATGTGTGTTTGCAGGAGATAACGATGGTCAGCTTGAAAGCCTTTATTCACTATTTCTCTCACCCGCCAAAACCGGCGGCAGTCAATAATGTTGATGACGACTATTTGGCGACGCTGATGCGCTGTCTTGGCGGTAGGGATAATATTGTTCACGTCGATGCCTGTATTACCCGTTTGCGGGTTAAGCTCAGGCAATTATCCGCGCTGGATAGCGAAGGGTTACAGCAGGCAGGAGCGCTGGGGGTGATTATTATCGGCCAGGAGGTACACGCTATTTTCGGCAAGCAGTCAGACAATCTGCGACAATTATTGGAACAGCGATTCGCGGTAAAGCATGCGGATTAAAAAAACGTGGATAACCGCCAATAACGGTTATCCACGGCTGACATTAACCGGAGAGCATCGTCAAAAATAGAGATGAGGGTAGGACTAAAACAGGTCATATCGTTTAACAGAAACGGCTTACCACCAGGCTTCAACCTGAACGCCGAAATTCCAGGTATCGCTTGCCGTACCATCCTGGAAGGATTTGCCCTGTTCGGAATCATTCATATAAGAAGCAAACACCCGCAGTTCCGGCCGCGACATGAAGTCCGGCCCATCCGCCAGTCCCAGCGCCACGGTGTATTTTTCACCCCCCTGTTTGTAGTGGCTACCGTCCTTGTTGTCATCTTTCTGATAAAAGCCGCCGACTTCGCCAATGGCGCGAACATAATCGGTGAACTGATACTGCGCGCGACCAACCAGCGAAATCAGGCGGCTTTTGTCGATATATTCGCTGATGTCATTGGCTGAGCCCCAGGTCAGAACGTGATTGAGGGAGAACTTGTCGGTAATCGGGATCAGCCCGGTATTGATGACGCGATAGCCGGTGGCGTCGTCGGTTTTGTTCCAAACGTCATACCAGCCACCGCCCTGGGAAATCATGTTTTGCGCCAGTCCCTTGGTGGCGTACTGCAACACCGTTTTGTTGTAGCCGCCCAGCATGTCCTGGCTTATCTCGCCGGTCAGCATCACGCCGTTTTCCGCGTCGTACAGGCCGCCATACTGCTTTTGCTTGTTGGTCGGGTTCGGCATGGCGTAATCAATGCCAAACTCGGTCCAGGCACCGGCCCACGGTTTCCAGCCGGCATAGCGCAGATCGAGGTAATTGATGTTGAGATCGTTGTCGTTATCTACCCGATAGTCCACGTCGTTGCCATCGCCGCGGATCCAGGCGACGGAGACGGCACCTGGCCCGAAGCTGAGGTTTTCCACCCCGGCACCGGCGCCGGAAATGTTCCAGTATTTGGTATCGATGATGTGCAGGTCATGACGTTGGTAGTAACGTTTTCCGCCCCAGATCACCGCATTCGGATCGCCGGGGATCAGCCCCTTGATCTGCACGTTCAGCTGGCGTAGGCCAAATTCGGCATCGTCGTTCAACGTGCTTTCATTGTCATTGGAACCGTCGGAAACCATGCTGACCATGCTGTTGACATAAAAACTGACGTCGTTCTTTTTATACACTTCGGCGCCCAGCTCGATCTCGCCGTAGGTGTCAGATTCATTGCCAAGACGGCCAACCTTGTTCTTTTGCCACTCCTCCAGACCACCATCGCGAGAAACGCCAACCCCTGATCGTAAATAGCCATGAAAATCAATGGCAAAAACGGCAGGAGCGGTGAGTGCCATCGCCAACGCCACGGAAACGCTACGCAGTTTTGTGTTCATGTATGCCTCTTTATATTTTTGTAATACGTTCACATAATCGAGGCTATAAAATGACTAATTGTAAAAACGTACAATTGAATAATTAATTTATTGTGATTTAGTGCAAACAAAACAGCGGGATTTGTTACGATAAGTGAGTGCGATCACTGATTGCCATAATGTGAACGAATAACTTTCATGATGTTTTTGTTGACTGTGACAGGGGTAACTGTGTCGAAGGTGAATAGCCTGTTACAATCATCGCAGAGCAACCGTAGGGAATTGATGATGAAGTCCAAAAGCACGACGTTAGAGGATGTCGCCCGCCATGCCGGCGTGTCTTACCAAACCGTTTCCAGGGTATTGAACAAGTCGGCCAACGTATCTGAAGCCACGCGCCGCAAGGTTGAGCATGCCATCGAAGCGTTGCGCTACGTCCCCAATCGGCTGGCGCAACAACTGGTCGGCAAGCAGAGCCGTACGCTAGGGCTGGTGACCATTTCGCTGGCGTTGCACGCGCCTTCGCAGATTGCTGCGGCGGTCAAGCGTTACGCCAATGCCGAGGGCTATCAGGTATTGATCTCGATGATCGATGAGAACGTCAATCATGAAGTGCAGGATGCGATCAACGAACTCAAGTCGCAGCGGGTTGAGAAGGTTATCATCAACGTGCCGCTGGAAACCGCAGCGGCAGAAAAGATCGCCGCTGATAACGATGACATCATTTGTCTGTTTCTTGACGTCGATCCTTACAGCTCGGTGTTTAACATCTCGTTCAATCCTGCCGACGGTACCCGCGCCAGCGTTAAATACCTGTATGAAATCGGCCATCGGGATATCGCGCTGCTGGCCGGGCCGCAGCACTCTATTTCCGCCAACCTGAGGTTGAAGAACTGGCTGGAGGCCTTACAGGATTACGCTCTGCAACCGGTCACTGTGCTGCATGGTAATTGGGACGCGCAGAGCGGTTACGCTGGCGCGCTGCAAATGATGCGCGAAACGCCGCAATTTTCAGCGGTATTGGTGGCCAACGATCAGATGGCGCTCGGGGTGCTAAGCGCTTTTCATCAGAACCAGCTGTCGATCCCAGGGCAAAAATCGGTGATTGGCTATGATGACGCCTATGAGAGCGCCTTCTTCCACCCGGCGTTGACCACGGTATCACTGGATCTGGATTTACAGGGCAGGGAGGCGGTGCGGCGGATCCTCAGCGCCAGCGACGACGAAATGCAGCGTTCTTCTTCCATTTTGCCGGCCAAACTGGTTATTCGCCAGTCCAGCGGGCCGAAGGAACGCTGTAAGCAAGACCTGCAGCAGATTGCCGACCAGTTGCGGCAGCTTGCCCACCAGCTTAGCCAGTGATTTTCGCTTGCCCCAGACCGAACGTCGGGGCAGCATTTCCCCGCAAATATCTCATCGCTAAACGGCAAAAACACGCCACTCTCACATAAATAGATACAACGATTCATTATAATCAAAACCTCGTTTTATAAAAATGGAGAGGTAGATCGTCGCCATCTTTCCGTCACTGCCACCCGGTGTGGCGTGCTGGCAAAAATGGCAAGGTTTTGCTGCGCTCATCTCCCTATTTTACCGGTAGGTTCCATAGCACCACGGGACGTTTCCCGTCATGTGGCCATGAGGATGACAGCAATGAATACTCGCCAGATAGGGCTGAAAAACTATCTTGCCTACGGCTCGGGGGATTTTCTGGGGGCGGGAACCACCGCGCTGACTGCGGCCTGGCTGCTGTACTTTTACACCACCTTTTGCGGGCTCAGTCCGATCGAAGCGACGTTTATTTTCGCCATGGCCAGAGTGCTGGATGCGCTGGTCAGCCCGTTGATGGGCTACCTGACCGACCATTTTGGCTCGACCTGGCTCGGCAGGCGCTTCGGCCGCCGCAAATTCTTCATTCTGCTCGGCATACCGCTGGTATTCAGTTATAGCCTGATGTGGGTTGGCGATATGAGCTATGGCTATTATCTGCTGACCTACCTGTTTTTTGACGTGGTATACACCTCGATTCTGGTGCCTTATGAAACGCTGGTGCCGGAAATGACCGATGATTTCAAACAAAAAACCAAGTTCTCTGGCGCGCGCATTGCGTTGGCGCAGCTTTCCGCCATCCTGGCCGCGTTCCTGCCGGGTATGCTGCTGAGCTATTTTGGTAAAGACAATCCGATCTCGTTCTTCTATGCCAGCCTGGTGTTTTCAGTGATCTGTGCGCTGGTATTGACGCTGGTCTACTGTTTCACCTGGGAGCGGCCGCCAGAGAAGAAATCTGCCGCAGCGCTGGAAGCCGAGCGGCAGAAACTGACGCTGTGGCAGAGTCTGCGTCGGCTGGGCATTGAACTGAGCTCCACCTTGCGCATTCGCATTTTTCGCCAGCATCTCGGCATGTATCTTGGCGGCTATATCGCACAGGACGTGTTCAACGCGGTGTTTACCTATTACGTGGTGTTCGTGCTGATGCAAAGCGCTTCGGTGGCCTCCAATCTGATGGGCACCATGGCCATCATGCAGTTTATTGCCGTCATTGCCATGATCCCTCTGTGCATTCGCTTTGGCCCGGCGCCCAGCTACCGCATGGTAGTGGTGCTGTTCGGCCTGAGCGCCATGTCGTATGCGCTGTTGTACTACGCCAATCTCAATGACGTGTTCTCGCTGTTGCTGCTGGTGTCGGCCCTCGCCGGTCTTGGGCGCGGCGGTATCAACTATGTACCATGGAATATTTACACCTACATCGCCGACGTTGACGAAGCGATCACCGGTCAACGCCGCGAGGGCATTTTTGCCGGCATTATGACGCTGTCGCGCAAAGCGTCCCAGGCCGGGGCGGTGATGCTGGTGGGTATCATGCTGCAATATTCCGGCTTTGTTTCCGGTCATAGCGTCCAGCGGCCGGAGGTGAGTCACACCATTTTAATGGTGCTGTGTTTTGGCACCGTGCTGGTGTTGAGCATCGGTTTCCTGATTTCCCTGCGCTTTAAACTGAATCTGGACACCCACCGGGTGTTACGCGAGGAAACGGTAAAAATGCGTGTTGCCGGCGACGTGGTACCGGAAAACATTAGCCCGCCGGCGCGCGAGATTATCGAGACGCTGGCGGGGATGCCTTACGAGTCGCTGTGGGGCAACAACAACATTGGCTATCTCAACCGCAACAAGCCGGCTGCCGCAGCGCTGCCGTCACGGCCCAGTGCGCGTGGCGTCGCCGGCTTGACTCACTACAAGTAATGATGATTTTGAGGATTACGTTATGTTGGTCTATCCCGTAAAACACAGTCCGTTATTGCGCCAGCCTGAGCGTTTCATCAGCCGTGATACGCTGCATGCGCTGATCGGTCGCCTGGTGGATAATCTGGTAAACATCACCGATGTGGACGGCGAATTCTTGCTGCGGCTGGATGATGGTCGGGTGATTGATACCAAAGGTTGGGCCGGGTGGGAGTGGACACACGGCGTTGGTCTCTACGGTATCCTCCAGTACTATCAACAGACCGGTGACGATAAAATGCGTGCCATTATTGACGACTGGTTCAGCGCACGCTTTGCCGAAGGGACGCCGACCAAAAACGTCAACACCGTCTGTCCGTTCCTGACCTTGGCCTACCGCTACGAAGAAACCGGTGATTCGCGCTGGTTACCGTATCTGGAGCGCTGGGCTGAATGGGCAATGTACGAAATGCCGCGCACCGAACGCGGCGGCATGCAGCATGTGACGCTGGCGGAGGAAAATCATCAGCAACTGTGGGACGACACGCTGATGATGACGGTGCTGCCGTTGGCTAAAATCGGTCGCTTGCTGAACCGCCCGGCGTATATCGAAGAAGCCAAGTATCAGTTTCTGATCCACACCCAGCATCTGATGGAGCGGGAAACCGGGCTGTGGTTCCATGGCTGGACCTTCGACGGCAAACACAACTTCGCCAAGGCGCGTTGGGCGCGCGGCAACAGCTGGCTGACCATCGTTATCCCCGAATTCCTCGACCTGCTGGATTTGCCGGAACATGACGCGACGCGTCGTTTCCTGCTGCAGGTGTTGCAGGATCAGGTGGCGGCGCTGGCCAGCTGTCAGCATGACAGCGGTTTATGGCATACGCTGCTTGACGATCCGCATTCATATCTGGAGGCCTCGGCCACCGCCGGCTTCGCGTTCGGTATGCTGAAGGCGGTACGTAAACGTTATATTGGCGAGCAGTATGCCGAGGTGGCGGCCAAGGCGGTAAAAGGCGTCATTGAACAGATCAATGGCGAAGGGGAGCTGTTGCAGGTGTCGTTCGGCACCGCAATGGGCAAGGATTTGGCGTACTATCGTCAGGTGCCGCTGACCTCGATGCCATACGGCCAGGCGATGGCGATCCTGTGCCTGAGTGAATATCTGCGCGTTTACCTGTAACCACCGCTGCTTGAACCACGTGCGCCGAACGGCGCGCGTGGGTTTATCCAACGCTTTCAATTCTGTGATCGTTCTCATCCGCATCTGCTGAATTCTGCCAGCGTCATTTATCTCCCGGCACTCAACCGAAGGTCAGCGTTGACCAGACTTCCTAGACTCGCGTTTTATCTGCGGCCCTACGGTTCCGGGTTGCGCCGCGTGACAATAGACAAAGGAAGACAGGATGAATAACGCGATTTGGTTGGGAATACTCTGGCATCTGGTTGGCGCCGCCAGCGCCGCATGTTTTTACGCGCCGTTCAAACAGGTCAAACGCTGGTCCTGGGAAACCATGTGGTCGATCGGCGGACTGGTGTCCTGGCTGATCCTGCCGTGGAGCATCAGCTATTGGCTGCTGCCGGACTTTTGGCACTATTACGGCTCCTTCAGCGCGGCGACGCTGTTGCCGGTGTTTCTCTTTGGCGCCATGTGGGGCATCGGCAACGTCAATTACGGTCTGACGATGCGCTACCTCGGCATGTCGATGGGCATTGGTATCGCCATCGGTATTACGCTGATCGTCGGCACCTTGATGACGCCGCTATTGCAAGGGCGTTTCATGCTGCTGTTCGGTACGCCTGGCGGATTGCTGACGTTGCTGGGGGTGCTGGTGGCGTTGATTGGTGTCGGTGTGGTCAGTTATGCCGGTCTGTTGAAAGAACGGGCGCTCGGCATTCGCGCCGAAGAGTTCAACTTGAAGAAAGGCCTGGTGCTGGCGGTGATGTGCGGTATTTTCTCGGCCGGCATGTCGTTCGCCATGGACGCCGCCAAGCCGATGCATCATGCCGCGGCGGCGGTCGGCATCAGTCCGCTGTATGTAGCGTTGCCGAGCTACGTGGTGATCATGGGCGGCGGGGCGGTGATCAACCTCGGTTATTGCCTGGTGCGCCTGGCGTGCAAAAAAACGCTGTCGCTGCGGGCTGATTTCTCGTTGGCCAAACCGTTGCTGCTGGTCAACCTGCTGCTTTCTGCCCTGGGCGGCCTGATGTGGTATCTGCAATTCTTTTTCTACGCCTGGGGACATGCGCGCATTCCGGCGCAGTATGACTATATGAGCTGGATGCTGCATATGAGTTTCTATGTGCTGTGTGGCGGCATTGTCGGTCTGCTGCTGAAAGAGTGGCGCGCCGCCGGCAACAAACCGCTGCGGGTGCTGGTGCTGGGGGGATTGATCATCATTCTGGCTGCCAATATCGTCGGGTTGGGCATGGCGTACTGAAGCGAGCGCCGCCAGCGTGACGGGTTACTTTGGGCAGACGCCTGCGGCGATAAACTGCTGGCGATATTCCCTTGGAGTCATACCGGCTTCGCGGGCGAATACTACCGAAAAGTAATTGCTGTCTTCAAAACCGCAGCGCGCGGCGACTTCGCCGATCAGGTAGTCGCTGCGTCGCAGCAGGCGCTTGGCCTGACACAGCCGTAGCTGACGCAGATAGTGGCTGATGGTCATGCCGGTTTGCTGGCGGAACAGCAGCTTCAGCGCCCGCTCGGTCAACTGGTGGCGTGCGCAAAATGCCGCCAGGTCGAAATGATCCTCAATGCCATTTTGCAGCGCCGCCATCAGCAAATCCAGCTGCTCGCCATCCGGCAACAGATAGGCGTCGTCTACCGCGTAGCGATAACGCTTCAGGACGATGGCCAGTTGCAGCAACAGCGCTTCGGTGAGCTGAATCGATAGCGTATCGGTTTTGCGACTCTCCTGCGAAAGCTGGGCGACGATCGGCCGCGCCAGATTCATGCCCTGGGTGGTCAACCGCCAGTAGCGCGCATTTTGCGGGTCAAACGGCGGCAGCAGGTGGTCCCACTGTGCGCCGAAGCGCAGCCGTTCCGGACAATAGATAATGTTATCCAGCACCAGATCGTTCACCGATTCATAGCTGTGGCAGTCGCTGGCCTGAATGTAAAAGATGTCGCCGCAGGTAATGCGATAGGGATGATCGTTCAGCACGTGCAGGCCGTTGCCGCGCCAGACGATGACGATTTCATAGAACTGATGGGTGTGCGGCGCGAACCCTTGCTGCGGGTAACGTTCCGCCACCGCCACCGGCATTTGCGGCGATATCAGATAATCACGGCTTTCAAGCAGCAGGGGTCGCATGATTCAGCGTTCTCACCATCGAAAAGGGGGGAACATTATTACTTGAAATCGCAGGCATTAGGTTGATGAACGACGTATTTTTTAATTTTCACCGTTGACCGCGCAAGGTACGGGGCGGGCAGGCAAATTCGCGTTTGAACAGGGTGGAAAAATGATTGCTGTCGCCAAACCCGCAGCAAAAGGCAATATCGGTGACGCTGGTGTCGCTATGGCATAACAGATGACGCGCCTGCAACAGGCGTAAATGCGTCAGGTAGCGCTGCGGCGTCATATTGGTGTGATTCTTGAGCTGGCGGTGCAGGGTGCGCAGCGGGATACCGAAGCGCTCCGCCAGTTCACTCCAGTCAATCGGCTCGGCGTAATGCGTCTGGAGCCAGTCGAGCAACTGGTGTAAACGCCCTTGTTGATCGTCGCCGCGTGCCGCCATACACCCTTGACGCAATTGCACCAGCAGTTGCATGAACAGACTTTCATGCAGGGCGATCTCTTCGTTGCACTCTTGCTGCGGGGCGACCATCAGACGGTTGATCAATGGTTTGATCTGTTGCAATACCTGTTGGCCGATACGCCAGTGTGCCGGGTAGACGCCGTTGCATTCCCGTGGCAAGAAATGTTCGACGCCGGACAAAAATCGAAAGGCGTCAGGCGCACGGAACAGTACGTTGGTCAGGAATAAACCGTTGGTCTGCTCAAACAGATGGCGGTCATGATCGCGGACAAAGCACACGCTGCCGCTGTTGAGCGTATAGGGATGTCCATTGAAAACGTGCACGCCGGCGCCTTGCTCAACGATGACGATTTCATAAAATTCATGGTGATGTTCTGGAAACGCCGGCTGAGGTGCCCGCGGTTCAATTGCCACCGGCTGATAGCCGGAAGGGAAAAAATCACGGCTGTGCAAAAGCGTCATCTTGCCCTCCTGAATAAAAACGTGCCGCACAATTGCCGCACGACATTACTCAGCGAGTGTATGAGATGGCTGGCACAGGAACCTTAAAGTTTTGACCGGAAACGGCGCTTAGGCGGTCGCTTTTTCAAGAATGTTACGAGAATGTTTAAAAATGTGTGCAAGGTCACAACCCTTCGGCACCCGAGCCGGGGAGTTGGGCGGGGAAACCAGATAAAAACGCGCCGGCTGGTGTTCCAATCTATTGTTATCAGTAATAACTCGTCGCATCCTCGTTCCAAATGGTACAAAATGTTTCCAACGTGATCGGGACTGTAGAATAAACTCATGCAGAAAAAAATGGTGGTGGCTTCGGCCTTGGTGTTACCGGTTATCTTGTCGACGTCAGCGCGTGCGGCGCAGAGTTCGCCAGAGCAGGAAAGTACGCTGGTGGTTTCAGCCAAGCGCGACGGGCTGTCCGAACTGAGTACGCCGGCTGCGGTCAGCGTGGTGAATGGCGAGCAGATGCGCGATGCACGGCCGCAAATCAACCTGTCGGAAAGCCTGGGCAGCGTGCCGGGCCTGCAGATACAAAATCGCCAGAATTACGCACAGGATCTGCAACTGTCGATACGCGGTTTCGGCGCCCGTTCGACCTATGGCGTGCGCGGCGTGCGGATCTATGTCGACGGTATTCCGGCCACCATGCCCGATGGCCAGGGGCAGACGTCGAACATCGATCTCAACTCGGTCGACAAGGTCGAAGTGCTGCGCGGGCCATTTTCCGCACTGTACGGCAACGCTTCCGGCGGCATGATGAACGTCGAAACGCAAACCGGCCGCCAGCCCAACCAGTTGGAAAGCGGCATGTACACCGGCAGCGACGGCACCTGGCGCTATGGCGTCAAGGCTACCGGTGCCACCGGCGACGGTAGCCAGAGCGGCGATGTAAATTACGCCGTTTCCGCCACCCGCTTTACGACCCAGGGCTATCGCGATCATAGCGGGGCACGCAAGAATCTCGGCAATGCCAAGCTGGGGGTGCGCATCGACGATGTCAGCACGTTGACGTTGCTGTTCAACAGCGTCGATCTCAAGGCCAACGATCCTGGCGGTCTTACCGCCGACGAATGGCATGAAAATCCACGGCAGGCGCCGCGCGCCGAACAGTACAATACGCGTAAAACCTTATCGCAGACGCAGGCCGGGTTGCACTATCAGCGGCAGATCGGCAGCGATGACGATCTCAGCGTGATGATGTATGCCGGCGAGCGCGAAACCACACAATATCAATCGATTCCGCTGGCGGTGCAGCAACGCAGCCCCCAGCACCCAGGCGGAGTGATCGAACTGGCACGGCATTATCAGGGGATCGACACGCGCTGGACGCATCGTGGCCAGATTTCCGCCGTGCCCTATACCCTGACCGGCGGCTTGAACTATGAAACCATGAGTGAAAACCGCAAAGGTTATGAAAACTTCACCATGGTCAATGGCGTAACCGAATTGGGGACCAAGGGGAATTTGCGGCGTGATGAACGCAACCTGATGTGGAATCTGGATCCGTATCTGCAAACCTCATGGCAGTTGACACCGCGCCTGACGCTGGACGCCGGCGTGCGTTTTAGCAGCGTCAATTTTGATTCCAACGACCATTATATTACCGCCGGCAATGGCGACGACAGCGGCAGCGCACGCTATCATCAGTGGTTGCCGGCCGGCTCGCTGCGTTACACGCTGGCGGATGGCTGGAATGCCTATCTTTCTGCCGGTCGTGGCTTTGAAACGCCAACCATCAATGAACTGTCTTATCGCCCGGATGGTGAGCCGGGGATGAATTTCGGCTTGAAACCGGCGACCAGCGACTCGATAGAGCTTGGCAGTAAAGCCCGCATTGGCAATGGCTTGCTGAGCGCAGCGCTGTTCCAGACCGACACCAAAAACGAAATAGTGGTGGCCGAAAGCCGTAATGGCCGCAGCAGCTATAAAAATGCCGGGCAGACGCGGCGCCGTGGGCTTGAGCTGGCGCTCGACCAGCAGTTTGGCGAAGCCTGGCAGTTAAAAATGGCCTGGACGCTGCTGGATGCGCGCTATCGTAACTCGATATGCGGCGATGCGCAGTGTTCCGGCGACAAAACCATTCCCGATGGCAACCGCATGCCGGGCATTGCACGCAACATGGGCTATGCGTCGCTGGGCTGGGCGCCGCCGGAAGGCTGGTACGCCGGGGCGGAAGTGCGCTACATGAGCGATATTCAGGTCAACGATCAAAACAGCGAGCAGGCACCGTCCTATACCACGGTTGGCGTGAATACCGGCTACCGTTATCCACTGGGCAACTGGATGTTTAACCTGTTTGGTCGGGTGGACAATCTGTTTGACCGTGAGTATGTCGGCTCGGTTATCGTTAATGAAGGTAATGGTCGTTATTATGAACCGGCGCCGGGTAGAAATTGGGGTGCTGGGCTTAGCGTTGCCTATAGCTTTGAATGACGACCATTGCCAACGCTGCCGGTGAGGTCAATTAAGCCAAGCGGGGTACCCCGCTTTTGGTTGCGCAGTTTTTAACCGATATATAAAAATGCAATCTTGCCTGATTTTAGCTAACCTTTTGAAATATATTAAAAAATAAATTTTTATGGTTGGCGCGGATTCGCGTGATATAGTGCAGTTGTGCCGTTGAGAAACAATGTAGATTAAAAATATTTACATTTTAGTAACGCGCTGGAGTTAAATGTCATTATACTGTAATTATCTGGCGGTAGTTTTACACGGTGCACAGCTGAAGCTGTAAATAACACTGCGGGGATCGCTAATGGTAAAGTCCTTGTTTGGGCGAATGATAAAAAATAATCTCACCTCCCTGATTTCTCGTTGTAACGAGGGTTCTCTCTCCGACTCTCAATTTCTCGCCGTTAGCTACCCTTTCCTGCAGAATTTTCGTTACTACGCCGTTTTGTCCGCAGCACATTTTATTCTCTCTCCGTCCGGTGAAGCTCGGCACAGCAATGTTGCCGTGCGTTCACTTCATTCATTGGCTTATATTGGCTCGAAGGAGGCCAAAACCTAATACGTGTGTGAAACATTAATCGCGCGGCAATAGCCGATGCGGTAGGTGAAACAAACTGTAAGGTGCCACTATGGGAAGACAGAAAGCAGTGATCAAAGCACGTCGTGAAGCGAAACGCGTAATTCGTCGTGACGCTCGTAGTCATCGCCAGCTTGAAGAAGAGTCCGTAACCTCGCTGGTACAAATGGGTGGTGTTGAGTCTATCGGCATGGCGCGAGACAAGCGCGATAGCTCCCCCATCGAGGCACGAACCGAAGCTCAGGGTCATTACTTATCAGCCATAGAAAATAAGCAGTTGATTTTTGCCACCGGTGAAGCCGGCTGCGGCAAGACCTTCATCAGCGCCGCGAAGGCGGCAGAAGCCCTTATTCATAAAGAAATCGATCGGATTATCGTTACACGTCCGGTGTTACAGGCGGATGAAGATCTCGGTTTCCTGCCGGGGGATATCTCTGAAAAATTCGCTCCATATTTCCGGCCGGTATACGACATTCTGCTCCGTCGCTTAGGCTCTTCATTTATGCAATATTGTCTGCGGCCGGAAATCGGTAAAGTGGAAATTGCGCCGTTTGCCTATATGCGTGGACGCACCTTTGAAAATGCGGTGGTTATTCTGGACGAAGCGCAGAACGTGACCGCCAATCAAATGAAGATGTTTTTGACCCGTCTGGGCGAAAACGTCACGGTTATCGTCAACGGTGACGTCACCCAGTGTGATTTGCCACGCGGGGTGAAATCTGGCCTTAGCGATGCGCTGGAGCGCTTCGAAGAGGATGAGATGATCGGTATTATCCGTTTTGATAAACAAGATTGCGTACGTTCTGCCCTGTGCCAACGTACGCTCCATGCCTACAGTTAACCTCCCTATCGCCTAATGAAAAGGTCGCTTCGGCGGCCTTTTTTATCGCTGGCGGTTATCGCCGTGTTGTTGAGCTATTGTGTAATATTTTGTGGTTTTTTGTGTAGAAAATAGGTTGCTTCTTCGTTAAATATTATCGACAGGGCGGATGCCGCTATCGGCATGCGGAATATTGGCTATGATTGTGCTGATGCAAAAATGAAATACATCATTCTGATTTTATTTATTTTATGCGTTGTTTATGTTCATTATCGCGGACGGGTACGCTATGGTTTTTGGCGCCAGCTTGCCGATCATTCAACCTTCACCGCGCCGCTGAACGTTTTTATGTATCTGTTTTCTCGCGCGCCAACTACGCCGTACCTGTCCGTGGCGCAGTTTCCCGAACTGGCGGTGTTGCAAGAGCATTGGCAGACTATTCGCGCAGAAGGGCAGCAACTATTGGCGATACAGCAGATCAAGGCGTCTGACCAGTATAACGATGCGGGTTTCAATTCGTTTTTCAAAACCGGCTGGAAACGTTTTTATCTGAAATGGTATGAAGATAGCCATCCGTCGGCGATGACGCTGTGCCCGCAGACCACCGCGTTGCTGCGTGGCCTGCCGTCGGTGAAGGCGGCGATGTTCGCCGAATTGCCGGACGGCAGTCGCTTGCCGCGTCACCGCGATCCCTATGCCGGTTCGTTGCGTTACCATCTGGGGCTGATTACCCCCAACGACGATCGCTGTTTTATTGAAGTTGATGGTGAGCGGTATAGCTGGCGCGACGGCGAAGGGGTGATGTTCGACGAAACCTATTTGCACTACGCGGAAAATACCAGCGGCCAAAACCGTCTGATACTGTTTTGTGATATTGAACGGCCAATGCGCTATCGCTGGACGCAGTGGGTTAACCATTGGTTGGGCCGTAACCTGATGAGTGCCGCCACGGCACCCAACGAACAGGGCGATCGCACCGGCGGCGTCAATAAGATATTTAAATACATTTACGCCATTCGCAAGGTTGGCAAACGTCTTAAAGCGTGGAATAAGACGCTGTATTACATCATTAAATGGCTATTGTTTGGTGGCATTGCTGCCGGGATCTTCTTCGCGTTGTGATAGCGGGGCGCAGCGCGTGCGCCCACACAGCCTCGGTTGAGCGTCAGGCGAAGATGGTCATCATATAGGCGGCGAACAGCGCCAGGTGCGCAGTGCCGTTCAGTACGTTGGTACGACCGGTGGAAAACGAAATCTGGCACAGGATCAGCACCGTCAGCATTACCACCATATGCGGCGGTTGCAGGCCGAAAATCAGCGTCTGGCCAGTCAGGGTGGCGATAATGGTCACCGCCGGTACGGTGAGGGAAATGGTTGCCAGCACCGAGCCAAAGAACAGATTCATGGCGCGTTGTACCTGGTTGTTGAGCACTGCGCGTAGGGCACCGAGACCTTCCGGCGACAGGATCAGCAACGCCACCAGGAAGCCGGTGAACTGCGTTGGCGCGTTCAGTTTGTTCAGCAGTCCTTCCAGCGGTCCGGCGTTGAATTTGGTCACTGCGATAACCGCCACCAGATGCACGATCAGCCAACTGGCATGCCACAGGCTGCTATGCGAAGAGGGTTTGCCGTGGTGCGGGTCGCCATCGTCGTCTTCATGCTCATAAACAAACAGACTCTGGTGCGTTTTGGTCTGAATCAGCAGGAAAACGCCGTACATGGCAGCTGAAATCATCGCCACCAGCAGCGATTGGCCAATGCTGAAATTGCCGCCAGGCAAGGCGCTCGGCAGTACCAGCACGATCACCGCCAGTGGGAAAATGGCCATCAGATACTGTTTGATACCGCCCAGATTGACGTATTGGGTCGCGAACTTTCTGCCACCCAGCAGCAGGGCAACGCCCACCAGGCCGGCGGTGACGATCATGATGATGGAATACAGCGTGTCGCGCATCAGCGCCGGTGCGGCGTCGCCGGTGGCCATCAGCGCGGAAATCAGGCTGACTTCAAGGATCACGACCGACAGACTGAGGATCAGCGAGCCGTAGGGTTCACCCAGCCGGTGGGCCAGCACGTCGGCATGGCGCACTACGCTGAATGCGCTGCTCAGGATACCGACCAGCGCCAGAACGTTGATGGCGACGATCAGCGGGAAATTGCTGGTGCTGCTCCACATATTTAAAACGACCAGAGCGGCAATCGGGAACAGCAGGGAATATTCACTGTGGCGTGATTTTGAGCGGCCTGGGTCGTGTTGCGACTTCATTTTGGTATATCTCCTTTCTTTAACTGCAGGCTCCCGGCCGCGCCGATCGCCTGCACCGCCGGCGATGTTGCGTATCCAGAAAGTACTTCATAATAGAACACATCCGGCGGGCTGCGTGTTGTGGTGTTGTGAAATTCTGATTTTACTGGCTAAGCCGGTGCGGCTTTATGCGATCAGGGTAACAAAAAAACCGCCATTAAGGCGGTTTTATTTACTTACTTTTACGCAACTAATGAGTTTTATTTTATCTGTACGGTAAAAAGCATGGCAAACTCTGCATGCTATTGGTAGTTAAAGGAGATTATCTTGCTTAGTCATCAATGTTATCCATTATTTCATGGCGTTTTTCATGATATCCCTCTTCATTTAACCCTTCACGCCAGTAAGGAACCGCATACAGCTGATTACGCTCGCACTGGCGTTCGCGGCGCAGGTAGCGGCGCAGTTCGACCACCAGTCGGTCTTCGCCGGCCAGCCAGAAATGTGTCGCGCTCTCTGGCTGTGGCAGCGCGCAGAACTGGCTAATTAATTCGGCGGTTTTGTCGGTGCCGCCGATAATCCAGCTCAGTTCAACACCCGCCGGTTTTTTCAGATCGATCACATCAGCGCTACTGTCGACGCGGATAAACGCATGGCCTTGCGCGCGAGGTGCGAAGTTTTCCAGCAGGGCGGCAATCGCCGGCAGTGAGGAGGGGTCGCCCGCCAGGCAGTAAAAATCAGCCTCCGGCAGCATCGGCTTGGGCCCGCCGGGATTGCTGATACCGATTTTATCGCCGACTTTCGCGGCGCGAGCAAATTGCACCGCCGGGCCCTGGTGATCGTGCAGAGCGAATTCGATGTCTATTTCCTGTGATTCCGGGCGTACCGCGCGCACCGAATAGGTACGTACCAACGGACGGATGGCATCGTCAGCCCATTGTGGACCATTGGGCGTCAGGCGTGGCAAATCCGGCTGCGTTTGTCCCTGGCGTGGCAGGAACACCTTGATATGCGCAGCGGCGGCGTTGGCCGGATAGAACTGTAAATCCTCGGCATGAAAAGTGATGCGACGCAGATGCGGGGTGATGTCTTGCACGCCGGCGACGCTAATCAGATAAGGGGCTCGGTTGCGAGGGGCTTCAGTGGTCACGGTGTTCTCCTGTTGATCTTTTTGCCGCCAGTATATCACGTTGATTGATAATGAGAATCGTTTGCCAATGGAGGGCGCTGGCATGTTCAGCTAAACTTGCCTATTTAACCACCACGCAGGAGGAGAGCCATGCCTTACAAAAGCAACAGCGACTTGCCTGACAATGTAAAGAATGTATTACCCGACCATGCGCAGGAAATTTATAAAGAGGCGTTTAATAGCGCATGGGATCAATATAAGGATAAAGATGATCGACGCGGCGATGACTCACGGGAAGAAACGGCGCATAAGGTCGCATGGTCGGCGGTCAAACAAAGTTATCGCAAAGGTGATGACGAGCATTGGCACAAAAAATAATGTGTGGGCGGCACAGGGAGTACCGCCAATAATCTGTCATTACGCCGGACATCAGCCCGCCTGCTACGCATTTTCATGCCGTACTTGTGCATAATTACTATTATTGCCCTCAGGGGAAAATACTTTTGCAGGATAAAGCGCGGGATAGACTTGCTTACTCTCAGAGAAAAGAATAATGTCTTTTCTATCGCGGGTTAAATATTGGACTAATAAAACTCCGTGGCAGAAAATGGTATTTTCAAAGATTCAGTGGCGTAAAGGGTGACTTAATCCGTCGCTCGGGAGGTTGCAGCAGGTGTTAACGCGAGATTTTCTGCGCAATGCAGATTGCAAAACCGCCTTCGGCACGATAGAGGAGTCGCTGTTACTGACACCGGAACAGCGTTTGGCTTCGCTGGAGTGTGCGCTGGCGCGACGTCCGGATAACAGTCCGGTATGGATTTTTGGCTATGGTTCGTTGATGTGGAACCCGGTGTTCGAATCCGAAGAGGTGCGGCCGGCCACGCTGCAAGGCTGGCATCGCGCTTTTTGCCTGCGGTTAACCGCCGGGCGCGGTACGCAATTGCAGCCGGGGCGAATGCTGGCACTGCAAGAGGGCGGGCAGACCACCGGTCTGGCATTCCGTCTGCCGGAAGACAAACTGCGTGAAGAGCTGGAATTATTATGGAAGCGCGAAATGCTCACCGGTTGCTATTTGCCTACCTGGTGCGAGTTGACGTTGGAGAATGGGCAGGTTGTTACCGCACTGGCATTTGTCATGGATCCGCAGCATCCGCTGTTCGAGCAAGACACCAATCATCAGGTGATTGCGCCGCTGATCGCCTGTGCCAGTGGCCCGCTGGGGTCCAACGCCCAGTATCTGTTTGCGCTCGACAACGAGCTGAAGAACCACGGCATGCAAGATGAGCGTATCGGCGAGCTGGTGAATACCGTACGTGAATGGTTGCAGCAAAATGCCACGGGTTCCCGCGGTGAAAGTGCATCAGCCTGACGCAGGCGGTGGCTGCTTGGCTAATCGCCGATTTTTAGTCGCCCACTGGCGCAAGATGTCCGCGCCTGGCGCAGCTGATGCATGATGAGATACATCGCTGCGTTCCACCCTGAATATGCTGCCGGCGAATGTGTTCGCCCGCCAGGCGTTATATCGCTTTATTCTATTTAATAACCGGTTAGTGTGAAACTAATTAACCACACGCTGTCGGTGGTTATTTATCTGTCTAATTTCCCCGCCTTTTAGCCAATGCTATCCAGCAAAGACCATTTTGCATCGCTTAAAAAAAGCCTTAGCATCAAAAAGCATAACTAACGGTAATTTCTTATTTGTGAGTGACCCGCAGTCTCCGTATCAATAGTAAAACGTTCGGGGCCAAAGGGGCAGTAGATGAACTTTCAACAATTAAAAATTATTCGCGAGTCGGCACGTCGCAATTACAACCTGACCGAGGTGGCCAACACGTTATTTACCTCGCAGTCGGGAGTCAGCCGACATATTCGCGAGTTGGAAGAGGAGTTGGGCATTGAAATATTCATTCGTCGCGGCAAACGCCTGTTGGGGATGACCGAGCCGGGCAAGGAATTGCTGGTGATGGCCGAGCGCATCCTTAATGATGCCAATAATATTCGTCGGCTGGCGGAGGTGTTCAGCAGCAACGATGCTGGACAATTGCATATTGCAACCACCCATACGCAGGCGCGTTACAGCTTGCCTGGCGTGATTAAGGAGTTTCGTGCGTTATATCCGCGCGTCAGGGTGGTACTGAATCAGGGCAGTCCGGAGGAGATCGTGTCGATGCTGGCGTCGGGGGAGGCCGATATCGGCATCGCCAGCGAACGGTTGATCAATGATGAATCGCTGGCGGCATTCCCCTATTACCGTTGGCACCACACCATACTGGTGCCGCAAGACCATCCCTTGACCCGCGAAGCCAACGTCACGCTGGAAATGCTCAGCACGCTGCCACTGATTACCTATCGCCAGGGCATTACCGGCCGATCGCGACTGGATGCCGCGTTCAAGGCCGCCGGTTTCACGCCGGACATTGCGCTCAGCGCCCAGGATTCCGACGTGATCAAGACCTATGTCGAACTGGGTTTGGGGGTGGGCATTCTGGCTGACATGTCGTACGAAAAAGAGCGTGACGGCGGGTTGGTCAGCCTGAATGCCGAACACCTTTTCGAACCGAACACCGTATGGTTGGGGTTGAAACGCAGTCAGTTACAGCGTAACTATGCCTGGCGATTTATCCAGCTGTGCAACCCGACATTAACCCTGACGGAAATCAAGGAACAGGTTTTTTCGGCACAATTGGATCCGGCGATCGATTATCAAATCTGACGGCGGTGGCGGGAATGCCTGGTCAAACCCGCCGCTGTTCATCGCATAATCAATTAGATATCTATATATAAAAAAAGAATAACTATAGTTATTATTATACCTTCTTCTGCGGATCCGTCTCACTTACACTCGCGAAATTATTATAAATTCCATCCGCTTGGAGAGTTTTTGATGAAAGCGTTCGCGCCCACTCTGATGTTTTTGGCTATGGCAGGCAGTTTCAATTTACAGGCGGCAACCCCGGCTAATACGCTGGTGATTGCCCAATCGATCGACGATGCGATCAGTTTTGATCCGGCGCAGGGATTTGAACTGACCACCGTACAGGCATTAAACAGCCTGTATCAGCGGTTGTTGCAGTCCGACCCGCGCAATCCTGTCGATCTCAAACCGACTCTGGCGGAAAAGTGGCAGGCGGGCAGCGATAACCGCAGCCTGACCTTTACCCTGCGGCCCGAGGCCAAATTTTCCAGCGGTAATCCGCTACGGCCAGAAGACGTGATTTTCTCGCTGTCGCGGGTGGTCAAGTTGAACCTGGAACCGTCGTTTATCCTGACCCAACTGGGCTGGAATGGGCAAAATGTTGATCAATTCCTGAGCAAGGTGGATGAGCGGACGGTAAAAATCAGTTGGCGTGCCGAGGTCAGCCCGGCCTTCGTGCTCAGCCTGTTGTCGGCGCCGGTATCGTCGATCGTCGACGCCAGACAGGTACAGGCGCATCAGCAAGGCAACGATCTGGGTAACCAGTGGCTGAGCAGCCACTCTGCGGGCAGCGGTCCATACCAGTTGCGCACCTACGTGCCGCATGAAGTGGTGGTGCTGGAAGCCAATCCGGGCTCGCCAGAAGGCGCCCCCAAACTGAAAACGGTGCTGATCAAGAACGTCCCGGATGCTGCCGCACGTCGCTTGCTGATCGAACAGGGTGACGCCGATATCGCCCGTAACCTGGGTGCCGACCAAATGGCCGCGCTGAAAGACAAGCCGGGCGTGAAACCGTTGGCGATCCCCTATGCGTCGCTGTATTTCCTGCAATTCAACGCCAAGGCTTCGCCGGCGCTGGGGAATCCGGCATTCTGGGAGGCGGCGCGTTGGCTGTTTGACTATCAGGGCATTGCCGACGATCTGCTGAAAGGCCAGTTCCAGAATCATCAGGCGTTCTTGCCGGACGGGTATCTTGGCGCTTTGCAACAGCGTCCCTACCGCTTTGATCCGCAGCGCGCCAAACAGATTTTGGCCAAGGCCGGGCTGAACAACGTCAGTTTCAAACTGGACGTTAACAACCAGCCACCGTACCTCGATATTGCGCAGGCCTTGCAGGCCAGCTTTGCCCAGGGTGGGGTGAAGGTGGAACTGGTGCCCGGCATCAGTTCGCAAGTATCGACCAAGGTAAAGTCGCTTAACTATGACGCCACGCTGACCTCGTGGGGGCCAGACTATTTTGACCCGAACACCAACGCCGCCGCCTTCGCCTATAATCCGCAAGACGGCAGTAAAACTCTGGCCTGGCGCGCCAACTGGCACATCCCGGCGTTGAATGCGCTGACCCTGGCCGCAACGGCAGAAAACGATACCGCCAAACGGGTAGCGGATTATCAGCAACTGCAACGACAGGTACAGCAAAGTTCGCCGTTTGTCATTGGCCTGCAGGCGCGCAGCCTGATTGCAGTGCGCGATAACCTGAAAGGCTATGTGCAGGGCATCAATCCCGACATGGTGTTTTACAGCCAGGTCACCAAGTAATGATCGACAGTCAAACTCCTGCCGGGCTTGCCCGGCACGGCCGACGTTGGGGCGGGCGGTTGCTGGGCGGGGCGCTGTCGCTGGCGTTGACGCTGCTTGGCCTGCTGCTGTTCACGTTTATGCTTTCCCACCTGGCGCCGATCGACCCCACCTTGCAAATTGCCGGCGATCACGCCAGCGAGGCAACCTATGCCCAGGTTCGTCACGATCTGGGGCTGGATCAGCCGCTGCCGGTGCAGTTCTGGCGTTATCTACTGCACCTGGCGCACGGCGACATGGGTATTTCGCGCATCACCGCGCAGCCGGTATTGAGCGATTTGTTGCGCACTTTCCCGGCCACGGTGGAACTGGCGACCTGTGCGATTATTCTCGGTGCGCTCGGGGGGATCTGTTTGGCGCTGCTGGCGGTATACAAACCGGGTAGCTGGTTGGACAATGCCGCCCGACTGGTCTCGCTGCTCGGCTATTCGGTGCCGATTTTCTGGCTTAGTCTACTCGGCCTGCTGCTGTTCTATGCCACACTGCACTGGTCGGCCGGGCCGGGCCGTCTTGACGACATCTATCTGTACACCATGGAGCCGCACAGCGGGCTTATTCTGATTGACAGCTGGCTGTCCGGCGATCGGCAGATGTTCTATAACGCGCTCGGCCATCTGTGGCTGCCGGTTGTGGCGCTGGCGCTGCTGTCTATGGCAGGCATTACCCGACTGTTGCGCGCCGCAATGCTGGAAGAGTGTAATAAGGAGTACGTGACGCTGGCGCGCTCGAAGGGGGCGGGACGCTGGCGCATTCTGCTGCGCCATGTCTTCCCCAACGTCTTGGGCAGCCTGATCGCCGTACTTTCGCTGTCTTATGCCAGTCTGCTGGAGGGGGCAGTACTGACGGAAACGGTCTTCGCCTGGCCGGGCGTCGGGCGTTACCTGACCAATGCGCTGTTTGCCGCCGATACGCCGGCGATCCTCGGCGCCACGCTATTGATCGGCAGCTGTTTTGTGCTGCTGAACGCGTTGGCGGATGCCTTAACCTACCTTGTGGACCCACGAACCCGATGAGCCACTCATTTTCCGATCCTGTATCGCCCGGCGCGGCGCTGGAGGGCGCTGTGTCACGCCGTAGCCTGACGACCCTGACGGTTGGCGCGCTGTTGGTGGCGGTACCGATCCTGGCGGCGCTGTTCGCTCCCTGGCTGGCGCCGTTCGATCCCAATATTCAGCACATGGAACTGCGTCTGTTGCCGCCGTCGTCGCAACACTGGCTAGGGACCGACGGCTTTGGCCGCGATTTGCTGTCGCGGGTCATTTACGGCGCCCGCCCGACCCTGCTGCTGGTGTCGCTGATCCTGTTGTTGACCATTCCGCTCGGCCTGCTGGTGGGGATCTGCGCCGGTTATCTCGGCGGGTGGGCGGAGCGCATTCTGATGCGCATCACCGATGTGTTCCTGTCGTTGCCGAGTCTGGTGATTGCGCTGGCATTGGTCGCCATGCTCGGACCGGGGCTGATGAACGGCGCGCTGGCGCTGGCATTGACCAGTTGGCCGCCGTTCGCACGGCAGGCGCGGGCGGAAACGCTGGCGTTGCGCCGTAGCGACTATCTGGCGGCGGCGCGCATGCAGGGCATTGGCGGGTTGCGGCTGATGGTCGGCCATATTTTACCGCTATGCCTGCCGAGCGCGGTGGTGCGCGCCGCGTTGAGTCTGGGCGGCATTATCCTTTCCGCCGCCGGTCTGGGGTTCCTGGGTATGGGCGTCGCGCCGCCGACCGCCGAGTGGGGATCGATGGTCGCCGAAGGGAGCAAAGTCATTTTCGATCAATGGTGGGTAGCCGCCGCGCCGGGCGGGGCGATCCTGTTTGCCAGCCTGGCGTTTAATCTGCTGGGCGATGGCCTGCGCGATAAAATGGATCCTCGAAATGGACACAAATAGCTTATTGACCGTAGACCGTTTGTCGATCGGCCTGCGAGCGCAGCCGCTGGAACTGGTTCACGATATCTCTTTTCGCGTCGGCCAGGAACGGTTGGCGCTGGTGGGTGAATCCGGTTCGGGCAAATCGCTGACCGCCCGTGCCTTGATGGGGTTGTTGCCGTCGTCATTGCAGCTGCGGGCGCAGCACCTGTCTCTGGACGATGACGATCTGACGCGTATCAGCGAGCGGCAATGGAGCCGGCTGCGCGGTAGCAAGATGGCGATGGTATTGCAGGATCCCAAGCATGCGCTGAATCCGACTCAGCCGATCGGCCGTCAGGTGGAAGAACCACTGCTGCTGCATAGCTCACTGCGACGCGCCGAACGACGCGAGAAAGTGTTGGATATGCTGGCGGCGGTCGGCTTGCCGGCGGTGAAGACGCTCAGCCAACGTTATCCGCATCAGCTTTCCGGCGGCATGGGGCAGCGGGTGATGCTGGCTATCGCGCTGATTAACGACCCACGGCTGTTGATCGCCGACGAGCCGACCTCGGCACTCGATCACCAGATGCGCGGCCAGGTATTGCAACTGATTGAACGTCTGGTGGAACAGCGCAATATGGGACTGATTCTGATCAGCCATGACCTGCAGCAGGTGGCACACTACTGTGAACGGGTGCTGGTGATGTATCAGGGGCGGATAGTCGATCGGCTGCCGGCCGACCAGTTGGCGCATGCCAGCCATCCTTATACCCAAACGCTGTGGTCGTGCCGCCCGAGCAAGGCGACGCGTGGGCGACCCTTGCCGGTGTTGGATCGACGTCTGCTGGAGGCGCTGAAATGAGCCTGATTGCATTGAATGGCCTGAGCGTCAGCCATCGTCAGGGCTATGAACTGCGCACCGTAGTACACGACGTCGACCTGCGCATCGACGCGGGTGAATGTTTCGGTCTGGTCGGTCCGTCCGGCTGCGGCAAGTCATCGCTGCTCTGGGTATTGGCCGGCTTGAACGGCCAATGGCAGGGGGAGTTCAGCCTGTTTGGGCGACGCATCGAGCCGGGACAGGCCTTTACCGGCAACCTGCGTCGCGAAGTGCAGATGGTGTTTCAAGATCCCTACGCTTCGCTGCACCCTAAACACCGTTTGCTGCGTACGCTGGCGGAGCCGCTGCAACTGCTGGGGGAGAGGGGCATCGAACAGAAAGTTGCCGACGGTTTTCGCCAGGTGGGGCTGGATCCCCGCCTGCTGTCGCGCTACCCGCACCAGCTTTCCGGCGGCCAGCGCCAGCGCGTGGCGATCGTTCGCGCGCTGTTGCTCAAACCGAGGCTGCTGTTGCTGGATGAACCGACGTCGGCGCTGGACATGTCGGTACAGGCGGAAATTCTCAATCTGTTGAACGACCTCAAGCGCGCTGGCGATCTGACGCTGGTCCTGGTCAGCCACGATGCCGACGTTATCGACCATATGTGCGACCGCGCGGTGACGATGGACCAAGGGCGGCTCGTCGATTGGTCATTGACCACCGGCCGCTGACCGTCCCCCTTACGCCGCTCCCTGCCGCCCTCAGGGAGCGTTATTGCCCTGCGCGTTAACCCATCCAGTAAAGCGTGATCCGTTTCACATTCATCTTTGGCATTTTGCCAGTCAACAGCACGCGCTGGCAGTGATGAGAAGGCTGCCGCAGCGCCAACTTTCTACACTGCCTGCATCTTGTAACGACGGGCTTGTGTTATGACCACTCATCATATTGCCGCCATCGATCTTGGCGCCTCCAGCGGGCGAGTCATGCTGGCAAGCTATCATTCGGCATCGCAGCGTCTGACGCTGCGGGAGGTCAGCCGTTTCAGCAATGGCCTGCAACAGCGTAACGGTCAGCAGTGTTGGGATCTGGAGGCTCTGGAGCAGCATATTTGCCAGGCGCTGTGCGATCTGGATGGGGAGAATATCCGGCTTGACGGTATTGGCGTTGACACCTGGGGCGTTGATTTCGTACTGCTGGATGCGCACGGCGAACGCGTCGGTCAGGCAGTTTCGTACCGAGATGCCCGCACCCAGGGGGTGATGGCGCAGGCGCAGCGTGAGTTCGGCGCTGATGAAATCTACCGGCGCACCGGCATACAGTATCTGCCGTTCAATACGTTGTACCAGTTGCGGGCGCTGAGCCAGCAACACCCCGAGCTGGTGGAGCGCGTCGCGCACCTGCTGCTGATCCCCGACTATCTACACTATCGTCTCACCGGTCAGCTTAATTGGGAATATACCAACGCCAGTACCACGCAACTGCTGAATATCGCCAGTGACGGCTGGGACGCCGAGCTGCTGGCCTGGGCCGGGGTGCCCGTCGAGTGGTTTGGCAAGCCGACGCCGCCGGGCAACCGCGTCGGTGACTGGCGTAGCCCAAGCGGTCGCCAGGTGCCGGTGATTGCCGTCGCCACCCATGACACCGCCAGCGCAGTATTGGCCACCCCATTGCAGGATGCCGATGCCGCTTATTTGAGCTCTGGCACCTGGTCGTTGATGGGCATTGAAAGCCCATTGGCGATGGTGAATGACGCGGCGCTGGCGGCGAATATTACCAATGAAGGCGGCGCGACCGGCTACCGGGTGCTGAAAAACATCATGGGGCTGTGGTTGCTGCAACGTATTACCCGTGAACTGGCGCTGGACGATTTGCCGACGCTTATCGCGCAGGCGGCGCAGCAACCAGCGTGCCGTTGGCTGGTCAACCCCAACGATCCCCGCTTTATCAACCCGGTCAGCATGCGGCAAACCATTCAGGACAGTTGCCGTGAACGGGGCATGCCAGTGCCGGAAACGCCGGCACAGCTGGTGCGCTGCATTTTCGACAGCCTGGCGATGCTTTATCGACAGGTGGCGCAACAGTTGGCCGATCTGCATGGGCGACCGTTAAGCCGACTGCATATCGTCGGCGGCGGCAGCCAGAACGCGTTGCTGAACCAGCTTTGCGCCGATGCCACCGGTTTGGCGGTCAGCGCAGGTCCGATTGAAGCCTCCACGCTCGGCAACGTTGGCGCACAACTGATGGCACTGGGGGCCGTGGATGATATTGAGCATTTCCGCCAGGTGGTGGCCGCCAATTTTCCGTTGCAACATTTTACTCCTCACGACAACCCGGATTTTGCCGCCCACTGGCCGCAATTTCAGTCGCTGAGCCAATCCTCTAAGGAATTTTGCGTATGACGAGCCCGATTGAACAGGCCTGGGAACTGGCCAAACGACGCTTTGCCGACATTGGCGTGGATGTTGACGCCGCCCTGGACACGCTGGACCGGCTGCCGGTATCGATACACTGCTGGCAGGGCGATGACGTCGCCGGTTTTGAAAACCCGCAGGGGCTGTTAACCGGCGGTATCCAGGCCACCGGCAATTATCCTGGCAAAGCGCGCAACGCCGCAGAGCTGCGTGCCGATCTGGAGCAGGCGCTGGCGCTGATCCCTGGCCCGAATCGGCTGAATCTGCATGCCATTTATCTGGAGTCGGACACCCCGGTCCCACGCAATGAAATTGAGCCGCGCCATTTTACGCACTGGGTTGACTGGGCCAAACGGCACAATCTGGGGCTGGATTTCAATCCGTCCTGTTTCTCGCATCCGCTGAGCGCCAGCGGCTTTACGCTGTCCAGCGCCGATCCGCAGGTTCGCCGTTTCTGGATTGAACACTGCCAGGCCAGCCGCAGGGTTTCCGCCTATTTTGGCCAGCAGTTAGGCAGCGCATCGGTGATGAATATCTGGGTCCCGGACGGCATGAAAGACACGCCGGTCGATCGTCTGGCCCCGCGTCAGCGTCTGGTCAGCGCCCTGGATGAGGTGCTGGCGGAAAAGCTCGATCCGGCGCACCACATTGACGCCGTGGAAAGCAAGCTGTTTGGCATTGGCGCAGAAAGTTACACCGTCGGTTCCAATGAATTCTATCTCGGTTATGCCGCCAGTCGCCAAACCGCGCTATGCCTGGATGCGGGGCATTTCCATCCCACAGAGGTGATTTCCGACAAGATTTCCAGCGCCATGCTGTACGTGCCGCGACTGCTGCTGCACGTCAGCCGCCCGGTGCGCTGGGACAGCGATCATGTGGTGCTGCTGGATGATGAAACGCAGGCCATCGCCAGTGAGATCGTGCGTCATCAGTTGGCTGACCGGGTGCATATCGGGCTGGATTTCTTTGATGCCTCGATCAACCGTATCGCCGCCTGGGTGATTGGCACCCGCAATATGAAAAAAGCGCTGCTGCGGGCTCTGCTGGAGCCGACCGAAATGCTGCGCCAACGGGAACAGCAGGGGGATTACACCGCGCGTCTGGCATTGCTGGAAGAGCAAAAATCCCTGCCGTGGCAAGCGGTGTGGGAAACCTATTGCCAGCGACACGATGTACCGGCCGATGCCCGCTGGCTTGACACGGTGCGTGATTATGAACAACAGATTCTCAGCCAACGTTAAGGACTAGCGCAATGCAACGCATACTTTCTTCCTGGTTCGTCCAGGGTATGATTAAGGCCACCGGCGACATGTGGCTAAAAGGTTGGGATGAACGCAACGGCGGCAATATCAGCCTGCGCCTGACCGATGACGATGTGGCGCCGTACCGTGCCGATTTTGTCGCTGAACCGCGCTGTGAAGAGCTCAGCCAACCGGCGGCTGAACTGGCCGACTGCTGGTTCCTGGTGACCGGCTCCGGCAAGTTCTTCCGCAACGTGCCGTTGGCGCCGGAGGAAAGCCTGGTGCTGCTGCAGGTCAACCATAACGGCACGGCCTATCATATTCACTGGGGACTTTCGCAGGGCGGCTTGCCGACCTCTGAACTGGCGTCGCACTTTCAGTCGCACATTGTGCGTATGCAGCTCAGCAACGGTCAGGATCGGGTGATTATGCATTGTCATGCCACCAACCTGATCGCGCTCAGCTTTGTCGAAAAACTGGAAAGCGCCAGCTTTACCCGCCTGCTATGGGAGGGGAGCACCGAATGCCTGGTGGTGTTCCCGGACGGTATTGGCATAGTGCCATGGATGGTGCCGGGCACCGACGGCATTGGCGTGAAAACCGCCGAACAGATGCGCCATCACAGCCTGGTCTTGTGGCCGTTCCATGGCATTTTCGGCTGCGGGCCGACGCTGGATGAGGCGTTTGGCCTGATCGACACTGCCGAGAAGTCCGCCGAAATCATGGTGAAAGTGATTGCGATGGGGGGGAAGCGGCAAACCATCTCCACCGAGCAGTTTATCGCGCTGGCCGCGCGTTTTGGCGTTACGCCAATGAGCGCCGCGTTGGAGGTGCAATAATGCCGGCGCGTGGCCAGAGTGTGGTGCCGCAGTTCGCCCGGCGTCAGTGCGGAGGAAACGGACAATGATACGCAAGGCTTTTGTCATGCAGGTAAACCCCGAGGCGCATGCCGAATATCAGCGGCGGCATGACCCGATCTGGCCGGAGTTGGCGCAGGTGCTGAAGGCCCATGGCGCGCACCATTATTCTATTTTTCTCGATGAAACGCGGCATTTGCTGTTTGGCGTGGTGGACATAGAATCGCAGGCGCAGTGGGATGCAGTGGCACAAACCGAGATTTGTCAGCGCTGGTGGCGATATATGAGCGAGCTGATGCCCAGCAACGTCGATTTCAGCCCGGTGACTACTTCGCTACGCGAGGTGTTTTATCTGAAGTAATCAGCAGGGGCGCGGTTGTCGCCCCTGCTGGCCTCATGTCGAGCTTAGCGCTGGCAGCCCATCAGTTCGGGCAGTACGCCGGGTTTTTGTTTCAGCGTGGCTTGCACGTCATCAGGCAGGCCGGCCCACAGGATCAGACCACTGCGTTTTTCAACCTCGTCAACCGTCACGCGAAACTGGCAGAAGTCAGCGCCGCGCGGCGTATTCTGGTCGAAGATAAACGCGGCGTAATGATTAACCTCCGGGCTGTTATTGATGAAAATCACTTTCCAGTAGCCGCTGGGGATGGTGTGGCTCTTGGTGGTTCCCGGCAGTTTTCCCATATCACGTTCGTACAGCGGCCCGGTCACGGTATAGACCGAGCTGATGTCGGCGCGTGCGATCAACTTGCGCTCCTGATCTTCCAGCGCGGCCCAGGAGCCCTGGTTAAGATCGGATTTTTGCGGCGTAATGTTGGACAGATAGTTCAGCGACTCCCAGTCCGACACGTTGGCCAGTGAGGCCAGCGGCGCCTGATGTCCCCGGTCCACCTGCAGCGCGGCGTTGGCGCCAGTGTAGTCGGCAGGTGCCAGCGTCTGTGCCGGATCCAGCGCCGGGTCGGTGCGCCAGGTGCGTGATTTGCCACTGGCCAGCGTATCTTTGGTGATGTGGTAGGCAACCCAATTGGCAAACTTGGTGTCGCCGTTGTTATTCAGCGTGTAGGCGTGGCGAACAATTGACAGGTTAGAATCGCCGCCGGTCGGGCAACCGACCGCACAATTGTCGATGGATTCCAGCGTGGCGGCACCGGCCTGGGTTGCCAGCAGCAAGGCGGAAAGGGCAATAATTCTGGACAAGCGCATAGTGATATCCTCAATAAGTTGGCAAAATACTGTACGTATATACAGTCATTTGAACTTATCGCAGTGATGCGGATACAACAATGCAGCGCCCTGGTTTCTTGAATGTGTCAGGGTTGATACATAGATAAATAAAATATCTAAAACAAAAACCGCCCCAGACGGGGCGGTGAGAATAAGGGGAATCCGGCGTTGCCTATCGAATGGGCCACTCGGTCACCCTGTGACAGTTAGCGCACCAGATGCAAGAAGTGCAGGTGTTTCTCGTACTGATCGAGGATATCGTGAATGATCTGCTCCTGTGTCCAGCCCATCACGTCGTAATCCTGGCCGCCTTCCTTCAGATGAACTTCGCCGCGGTAGTACTTATGCTCCTCGTCACGTTGTTCATCGTTCAACCCGGCCAGGGCAAAGGCCGGTTGAATGTAGGCACGCAGGCGCACTTCATAGACAAAGTTCAGATCCTCGCCCAGATCCACTTCAAAACGGATACGGTCGTCTTGCGAGTCGTCAATCGAGGAAACGGTACTCTGCTTGGCCAGCTCCGCTTCTACCAACGTCATTGCCGGTTGCACTACTTCACTGACAAAGCGTTTCACCTGAGAGCGTTTCGGGAAATAGGCAATATTGCGCAAACGACGCTGCCACGAGATCGGATTGCGGGCGGCGGTAGGCGCAATGGTGGTCATCATCTGACTGTCACGCTTGTAGGCGTCGACTCGCAGCGCCTTCAGCAGACCGTAAATAGACACCAGCAGAATGATTGAAAACGGCAGGGCGCTGGCGATGGTCACGGTTTGCAACGCGCTCAGGCCGCCGGCAAGCAGCAGGGCTATAGCCACCACGCCCATCAAACCGGCCCAGAAGATACGCTGCCAGATTGGCGTTTGGTCATTGCCGCCGGAGGCCAGCGTATCGACCACCATCGCACCCGAGTCGGCAGAGGTAACAAAGAACACCACCACCATCGCCATGGCGATAAACGACAGGATATTGGAGAACGGGAAGTGCTCGAGGAAGTTGAACAGCGCCAGCGAAACGTCGTTCTGCACCGTGCTGGCCAGATCGCGAGCGCCTTCATCCATAATCAGATGAATGGCGCTGTTACCGAAGAAGGTCATCCACAGCAGCGTGAAGCCGGCAGGAACAAACAGCACGCCGGTGACGAATTCGCGGATGGTGCGGCCGCGGGAAACGCGCGCGATAAACATGCCGACGAATGGCGACCACGACAGCCACCAGCCCCAGTACAGCAGCGTCCAGCCCCCCAGCCAGTTGCTGGATTTAGGCTCATAGGCGTATAGGTTGAAGGTTTTGCTGACGATTTCAGACAGATAACCGCCGGTGTTTTCCACAAAGGATTTCAGCAGCAGCACCGTTGGACCGAGCACCCCGACCATCACCAGCAGCAGCACCGCCAGACCAAGGTTCAGTTCGGACAGAATGCGAATGCCTTTGTCCAGCCCGGATACCACCGACAGCGTGGCCAACGCGGTGATCACCACGATCAGTACCACCTGCACCGTTTCGTTTATCGGCAAGCCGAACAGGTGATTCAGCCCGGCATTAACCTGCAAGACGCCATAGCCCAGCGAGGTCGCGACGCCAAACACGGTACCGATAACCGCAAAGATGTCGACCGCATGGCCAATCGGCCCATAGATGCGATCGCCGATAATCGGATATAGCGCCGAACGCAGCGTCAGCGGCAGGCCGTGACGGTAACTGAAGAACGCCAGGATCAGTGCCACGATGGCATAAATCGCCCAGGCATGCAGGCCCCAGTGGAAGAAGGTCAGGCGCATGGCCTGTTTAGCCGCTTCCACTGTTTCCGGCGTGCCGACCGGCGGCGAAAGATAGTGCATCACCGGCTCGGCGACGCCAAAGAACATCAGGCCGATGCCCATGCCGGCAGAAAACAGCATCGCAAACCACGACACATAGCTGAAGTCAGGTTGGGCGTGATCCGGCCCGAGTTTGATATTGCCGTAACGTGACAAACCTAAAAAGGTGACGCTCAGCAGAATCAGCGCCACCGCCAAAATATAGAACCAACTGGCGTTGGTGAAAATACCCTGTTGCAACGCTTTGAATTTGCGATCTGCCAATTCGGGATAAAAGGCCGCAAACGCCACCAGGACAAAAATCAAGATGGCGGAAATATAAAATACCGGAGGATTGATATGGCTACGACGTGCCACGTTTTCAGTGTCGTTTTGGCTCATAGAATACCTTTTAGCTAGTCCGTTAGGGAGTTAGGCTAATCGTTTTAACAACTCCATAAAAACGGGCGCAGCAACGCCCGAAACAGTGTGCGAGGCAGTATACCTTAAAAGGGCGCCATTTTTCAGGCTTCTGGTTAAAACGGCTATTATTGCTAATGCCTTTAGAACTTTTGACTATATGAAAATCACGCTGCCAGACGGCACGATAACGCCGGTGCTCTCGGTGACACCGGCGTCAGCAGCCACGTATTAAGCGTAGCAGGAAAGTGGTTTAGAAGCGCCAAAAGGCGCGCGAACACAAAATCAGGATTGGGTAAATTTCCAGACGGCCAAACAGCATGGCGGCACACATCAGCCACTTGGCCGAATCGCTCAGGGTGCCAAAACCGGCGGCGGTCTCACCAAAGCCCAACCCCATGTTGTTGATGCAGGCGGCGACGGTAGCGAACGACGTCATGATGTCGTATCCCATCAGGTTCAGCGCCCAAATAAAGAAGCAACTGAATAAGACGTACAGGAAAAAGAAGCTCCACACCGAGCGTAGCACCCGATCGTGGATCGGGGCGTTACCCACTTTGATGGTGAAGATGGCGTTCGGGTGCACCAGTTGATTGACTTCGTGGCGGCTCTGCTTGTACATGATCAAAAAGCGCAACGCCTTGATGCCGCCGCAGGTTGAGCCGACGCAGCCGCCAAAGAAGCTGGCTGCCAGCAATAGCATGATGGTATGCGAGGGCATCTGTGCGTAGTCGGCGGTGGCCAGGCCGTTATCGGTCATCATTGAACTGGTGAGGAAGAAACCGTGAACAAAGGCGTCTTTCGCGCCGTACATGTCAGCACGGTAAAGCTCAACCACTACAATTGCGACGACGATCGACAGGATCAGCAAAAAGAAGCGCAGTTCGGGGTTGCGATAGAGCGGTTTGAAGCTGCGCCTGCCGACGGCAACGAAATACAGCGTAAAGTTGACCGCCGCCAGGATGGAAAAAATACCGCCGACCATTTCCACCGCCGAACTGTCGAAATAGCCGAGGCTTTCATTGCGGGTCGAAAAACCGCCGAGCGAAACGGTGGAGAGCCCGTGACACAGCGCGTCAAACCACGGCATGCCGGCCACGCGAAACGCCACGGTGCATAGCAGGCCCAACGCCAGATAAATCAGCCACAGGTTTTTGGAGGTATCGGCCAGGCGCGGCGTCAGCCGCTCTTCCTTGAACGGGCCGGGCATTTCCGACTGGTACAGTTTGGCGCCACCGATACCCAGCAGCGGCAGCACCGCCACCGCCAGTACGATAACCCCCAAACCACCGATAAAATTAAGCTGGGAACGGTAATAGAGCACCGATTTAGGCACGCCGGAAACGTCGTTCAACACCGATGCGCCAGTGGTTGTGATACCTGAAACGCCCTCGAACACCGCGTCGACCAGGCTGATATTGAGGCTATCATCCAGCCATAACGGCATGGCGCTGATTAAAGAAAATAGGAACCAAAACAAAACGATAATTAGAAAACCGTCCTGGGTGCGCAGCTGTACCCTGGACTGCCGGCTACTGAACCAGCCCAGTCCTCCGAGCGCACCAACGATCACCAGCGTGTAAAAGAAGGAAAAAACGCTTTTTTCCTTGTACAGCAGTGCCATCAGCAACGGTGGAATCATGGAAAGACTGTAGAGAACAACCAAAAAACTACACAGGTGGACAACGATAAGAATTTGTTTTGTTTTAACCATGCTTGCGCCCAAGCCGCCGTTGGCAATACGTCCAGTTAGTCAGACAATGCGTAAAGAATAAAGCGGGCAATATAAAAATTTCGTAAAAATTGATCATGCCCGCCAGCATTGGCCCGTTTTTTGACGCTTATTCCAGCAAGGCATTCACCGTATGGCGTACATAGTGCGTCATTTGCGCCAGGTCGTCGGCCGAAACCGGGCCGCCACCGGCTTTAACCACCTGCTGTTCTATTTGGCAAATTTCCTGCTCAACCTTGTTGGCGATCTGAACCTTGACGATTTTATCCACCGATGACAGCAAAACCTTGAGCACCATTTTCAACGCCATGGTTTCGCAAAATGAATCATAGTGATGGGCCGCAGGGGGTGCGACCGGCGGCACATCCGCACGCGGGGCCATAGCCTTTAAATTGTCTACATTTTCAATAATAAGATCCATGTCTCTTATTAGTTCATCAAAATCTTTAGACACTGACTTATTTCCCTTTGCAATGCGCAAAATAGACAACGCCTGCCGCAGGGCGCGAAGCCGAGCGGAAAAGCAGGACGAATTTCGACCGTGACGTTCAGCGAATGAATGGCAGGGTGGCCGCATTTTAGCGCCGGTGTGACGCCGCAACAAGATCGGGCCGGTGGCTGTCCGGCCCCAGGGAAGAGTAGTACGGTGAATGTTCAGCTTTTCAGCTTGGCGGTCAGACTGGCGACGTATTCACCCTGATAGCGCGCGATGTTGAGTTCTTCTTGGCTGGGCTGGCGCGAGCCATCGGCACCGGCAATGGTGGTGGCGCCATAGGGCGTGCCGCCACGGGTTTTTGAAACGTCAAACAGCTCCGGCGTTTTGTAACCGATAGGTACGATGATCATGCCGTGGTGCGCCAGCGTGGTCCAGGTCGACGAAATGGTGTGCTCCTGACCGCCGCCGGTGCCGGTGGAGGAAAATACGCTGGCAATTTTGCCGTGCAGTGCACCGGACGCCCACAGCCCGCCGGTCTGATCGAAGAAGGTGCGCATCTGGCCGGACATATTGCCAAAGCGGGTTGGCGTGCCGATGATGATCGCATCGTACTCTGCCAGCTCTTGCGGGCTGGCAACCGGCGCCGGCTGATCGGTTTTGCCGCCGGCGTTGGCAAAGGCCTCGGCCGGCATGGTTTCCGCTACCCGTTTCACGCTAACCTCAATGCCGCTGACTTTGCCGGCTCCCTCGGCAACCGCCTGTGCCAGCGTTTCAATATGCCCGTACATCGAGTAGTAAAGCACCAATAGTTTCGCCATCTTGCTTCTCCTGCGTTGCTGAATAAAACCCCATCGCTAAGCATAGAAGCTAACCGGCAAGTTGGCGCGTGCGGCGTTAACGGATACCGGCCAGCGCCAGCAATCCGCCAAAGGCAATCAACAGACTGCCGAACAGCCGGTCGATGCCGCTGCGCAAACGCAGGAACTGCGCATTGATACGCGGCGTTGAAAACAGCAGCGCGACCAAACTGAACCAGATGATATGCGCAATGGCAATAAACAGACCGTAGGCGATCTGAATACCGAGCGAGGTATGCGGGTTGACCACCTGCATAAACAGACTGACGATAAAGATGGTGGTTTTGGGATTCAGCAGATTGGTCAGAAAACCTGTTTTAAGTGCGTTAAAATCACCGATGGCGTTAGCGGCGCGCTCGGCATTCGCCGACGGGGCAGCGGCCTGTCGCAGCATGCCTACGCCCAGATAGATCAGATAGGCAGCGCCGATGATTTTCAGCAGGTTAAACAACCACAGCGACTGCTGTATCAGCACCCCAACGCCAATCAGCGTATAGCCGACATGGATCAACACACCGGAACCGATGCCAATGGCGGTAAGGATCCCACTGCGCCGGGAGTTCAACAAACTGTTGCGCGATACCATGGCGAAGTCCGGTCCCGGACTGATGACGGCGAGTAAGGTAATGGTGACGACGGCGATAAATTCGGTCATAGTTGCCCTGCTTGATGAAGCGTAAGAGAAGGCGGATTGTGGCGGAAAGGGAGTCGCGGGACAAACGATGAAAACTGACGATATCAGTGAGAAAATATCACCTAAAATCGGCCGGCAGATTTCGTTGGGCGGGCTACGCTGTTTTGCGGCCGCCGCCCGGCTGGAAAGTTTTACCCAGGCGGCGAGCTCGCTGAATCTGACGCATGGCGCAGTCAGCCGGGCAGTGCGCGCATTGGAGGATGAGCTGGGGCTGGCGTTATTTGAACGGCGTCATCGGCGGGTATATCTCACGGCCGCCGGCAGCACGTTGCTCCACGCCACTCAGCAGGCGTTTGGCATTCTTGAGCACGCGGTGCAGGGGCTCTATCGCCAGGCGCAGCAGGCTCCGATCGTACTGTCCTGCGAGCCGACCCTGTTAATGCGCTGGTTGATCCCACGTCTGCCGTCGTTCCAGCTGGCGCACCCGGAAATCAACGTGCAACTGGTAGCGGGTGGCGGGCCGGTGGTGTTTCACGATGGCATTACGCTGGCGATTCGCCGCAATGACTTTGCCTGGGAGCGCCATATTTACAGTCGCGTGCTGTTTGCCGAGAAGGTCGGCCCGGTCTGTAAACCGGAAGCACTCGCGCGTTTTGTCGAGGGCAGTGGCAGCGATCTCCGCCTGCGCCGCGATGCGGTGCTACTGCACAGCGCGACGCGACCGACGGCGTGGGACGACTGGGCGCAAGCGCAGGGGATGACGCTCGACGGGCTGGCGCAACAGCGTTTTGATCACTTCTATTTCAGCCTGCAGGCCGCGTCCGCCGGGCTCGGCATCGGCATCGGTCCATGGCGGCAGGTACGCGACGATATTCACGCCGGCATGCTGGTGGCGCCGTTTGGCTTTCAGCAGGACGGCAGCAGTTACTGTCTGTTGACGCCGCAACCCATCGCGCCCGGCAGCGCCGTCGAACAGTTGCAGCGTTGGCTGCAACAACAATAACCTCTACGCTAGCCGAGTCGTCATCGGTAACGGCATTATTTTGGGTATACACTGAAGGGATGTGCAACAGCTGGAGCAACCCCGATGGATCAGTGTCGTGGTATCAAGCGGATTTTATTGGCAAGCGGCGCCATAAAGCACGTTGTGGTCGAGGATCGACTTGGCAATCAGCGCGTTTTTGCCGCCAAGGATTATATTTCGGAAGGCATTCAGCCGCCGCTGGAGGAACTGCCGGAACAGCGGGCCGACAATGACGACTAAAACGTCACGTTGCGGATAAACCGTAGCGGTTCGCTGCCGCGGTTGGCATAGGCATAGTGTTGATCGCTGTTGAACACGTGGGTCTGGCCGGCGCTCAGGGTCAACGTCTGTTGCGTCAGGATCAGCGTCATGCTGCCGCTGACCACGTAAATGATTTCGTGCCAGCCTTGCGCATCCGGTAGCGAGTCGTAGTGCTCGCCGGGCATCAGCGTCCATTGCCACAGCTCCACGCGCTGCCGGGACGGTACGCTGGCAGCAAGAATGGCCTGACTCTGCGGTTGGTTACCTTGCCAGGCCAATTCGCCAATCAGGTGATTGCCGCGCGCGTCAGGTGCCTGAATCAAATCGGTAAATGATACTTCAAGCGCTGCCGCCAGTTTGTCCAGCACGGCCAGACTGACGTTGCGATCGCCGGCCTCGATCCCCGCCAGCATCCGCCGGCTAACGCCAGAGAGCCCGGCCAGCGCCATCTGACTCAGGCCCGCCTGTTGGCGGTATCCCCGCACATTGCTGCTGAGGTATTGCAGCACCCGCAGCGCGTCGGGCTTTCCATTGTGCATTATATTGCTCATTGTCTGTTGATGCCTCATACTGGCAGGATCTGTGCATTATATTGCACTCTGCATGAAGGGCAAGTCGGTGTCATCGGTCAAAAAATCCTTTTTCTCTCGCCTGTTTCTGAAGATAAAACCTCAGGAGGCGATACTTATTTTTATCACCATGATTTGGGGCGGCACCTTTTTGGCGGTGCATCACGCGATGATGGTCAGCGGCCCGTTTTTCTTTGTCGGGCTGCGATTTGGCACCGCCACCTTGGCGCTGGCGCTGTTTTCGCTGGGTAGCCTGCGCGGCCTGACCTGGTACGAATTCAAGGCTGGCGCGTTTATTGGTCTTTCCATCATGTTTGGCTATGGTTTGCAAACCGTTGGGTTACAGACCATCAGTAGCAGTCAGTCCGCTTTCATCACCGCGATGTACGTGCCGATCGTACCATTGCTGCAATGGCTGGTGCTGGGGCGCTTTCCCGGCATCATGTCGTGGCTTGGCGTACTGCTGGCGTTTACCGGCCTGATGCTGATGGCCGGGCCTGGCAGTAATGAAATGACGCTGTCCCTGGGCGAGATCCTGACGCTGGTCAGCACGCTGGCGATCGCGGCCGAAATCATCCTGATTGGCGCCTACGCCGGTAAGGTAAACGTCAAACGCGTCACCCTGGTGCAGTTGGCTACCGCGTCGCTGCTGTCGTTTTTGATGATGGCGCCCACCGGGGAGTCCATACCGGCGTATTCCAATTATCTGCTGTACAGCGCGGTTGGGCTGGGCATCGCCAGCGCGTTGATCCAGGTTACCATGAACTGGGCCCAGCGTAGCGTGTCGCCGACGCGTGCCACGGTGATTTATGCCGGCGAGCCGGTATGGGCAGGGATTGTCGGGCGCATGGCCGGTGAGCGTTTACCGGGCATTGCGCTGCTCGGCGGTGCGTTGATCGTTATTGGGGTGATCGTCAGCGAACTGCGCATTCGGCGCAGGGCCAAGCCGGATACGCTCACCGAGGGCTAAGCGTCGAAGTGAGGCGAGCAGGGGATGTCTGACATCCCCTGAACCCGCATCAGGCGCGTTTTTTGTTGCGCGCCAGCCCGTAGCCGATGCCCAGCACCACGAACCACAGCGGCGTTACCATCAGTGCCTGGCGGGTGTCGCTCTGCAAGGTCAGCAAGACCAGTACAAAGGCGAAGAACGCCATGCATACCCAGCACATCAGTTTACCGGCCGGCATTTTATAGACCGATTTCTGATGCAGTTCCGGGCGTCGCTTACGGTAAACCAGGTATGAGCACAGAATGATGCTCCAGACGAACATGAACAGGATCGCCGATACGGTGGTTACCAGCGTGAATACCGTCACTACGTTCGGGATCAGATAAATCAGCACCACGCCACTCAGCAGGCAAATGCAGGAAAACGTCAGACCGTTGGCCGGCACCGCGCGTTTGGACAGTTTGGCGAAGGGCTGAGGTGCGTCACCCTGTTGTGCCAGGCCGTACAGCATGCGGCTGGTAGAAAACACGCCGCTGTTGGCTGATGAGGCAGCAGAGGTCAGCACCACGAAATTGATCACGCTGGCCGCCGCAGGTAGGCCAATCAGCACGAACAGTTCAACGAACGGGCTCTTGTCCGCCACCACCGAGTTCCACGGCGTTACCGACATGATAACGATCAGCGAACATACATAAAACATGATGATGCGCAGTGGAATGGCATTGATGGCGCGTGGCAGTACTTTTGCCGGATTTTTGGTTTCAGCTGCCGTGGTGCCCACCAGTTCGATGCCGACAAAGGCGAAAACCGCGATCTGAAAACCGGCGAAGAAGCCGCTGATGCCTTTAGGGAACATGCCGCCGTCGTTCCACAGATGGGAGAACGAGGCCACCGTACCGCTTGGAGAAGGGTAATGGATGGCAATCATCACCAGACCGGCAACGATCAGGCCGACTATCGCAACGATTTTAATCATGGCGAACCAGAATTCCATTTCACCAAACATTTTCACCGTGGCCAGGTTCAGACTGAGCAACAACAGGACGCACAGCAGCGAAGCGACCCATTGCGAAAGCTCGGGGAACCAGAACTGGGCGTAGGCGGTGATCGCCACCACGTCGGCAATGCCGGTGACGACCCAGCAGAACCAGTAGGTCCAACCGGTGAAGAACCCGGCCCATGGGCCGAGCAGATCGGCGGCGAAGTCGCTAAAGGATTTGTACTGTAAGTTCGACAGCAGCAATTCGCCCATCGCGCGCATAACAAAAAACAGCATAAAGCCGATGATCATATAGACAAAAATGATCGAAGGCCCAGCCAGACTGATGGTTTTCCCTGAGCCCATAAACAGACCGGTGCCGATAGCGCCGCCGATGGCGATCAGTTGTATATGGCGGTTGGAAAGGTTTCTTCGAAGGCTATCTTCTGATGCAGCGTTGTCGCTGTCGGTATTTTTAGCGTGATCGACCATCTGATGATGTCCTGTTTTTACCTGTCATGAATGGAATTACCAGCTCTGTTGTGGCTGTTTTTTATACGTTTAGCCCGGCGGTGCCGGCTTTTTAAGATAGTGCAATATTTTCATCAGCGCATAATCTCAGCGTACGTCGAAACGCATGTGCTGATGACGCCAGCCAGGCTGGGCGGGCGTTCAGGGGGCGCAAGGTTACTCCTGGTTACCGCAAATTAACAGTCCCTGGCGAGGCTATCTCTTTGATAATAAAACGGCTTAAAAAATCGCATGAGAAAAACTAATGTGGGGTGATGTAAGCCATATCGCCGACAGCGTTGCCGCCGATGGTTATCGATGGGAGAGCGAAAAACGACGGCGGGCGGTAAGTTGCGCAGCGGCTGCGCTGCGCGTCGCCGGCCAGGTGACAGCAAAATCATTTGCTTAGGTTTTTCAGCCTGCGCTGGCGGAGGCTTTGCCGTTGCTGATATATGCCCTGAAAATTAATCATGCGTCTGCCGCAACGGCAGGATGGCTAAGCCCATTTGGCGCGTTAGCCACGCCTCGACAGGCAAAACTCATGCCGCACGGCGGCAACTGACCTGCAAAACAGATCATGGAAATCATGCGACTCAATACGTCGCGCATGGACGTTGCTGCATCTGCAGGCGTTGCGGGCTACGCAGAGTGCCATTCGCTAGTCCATACTTAATGACATTGGTTTGTCACGTCAGGGGCGTAACCTGAACGCAAATACGCCTTTCCCATCACTACATGGAGTATAACGATGTCCAATAGCACTACGCTCAAGCTGAAAGATGGCACTCTGCTTTATTACAAAGATTGGGGCGAGGGCCAACCGGTAGTGTTCAGTCACGGCTGGCCGCTGTCCGGGGACGCTTTTGAAGATCAAATGCTGTTCCTCGCGTCACACGGCTATCGAGTGATTGCGCACGACCGTCGCGGGCATGGACGTTCTTCACAGCCGTGGGATGGCCATAACATGGACCAGTATGCCGACGATCTGGCAGAGTTGACGGCGGCGCTGGATTTACAGAATGCGGTGCATGTCGGCCATTCCACCGGCGGCGGTGAAGTGGCACGCTACATTGCCCGTCACGGTACCGAACGGGTGGCCAAGGCGGTGCTGATTGGCGCCGTGCCGCCGATTATGCTGAAAACCGATTTTAACCCGAACGGTTTGCCGTTGTCGGTATTTGATGGCATTCGTGACGGCGTGGTTAACGACCGGTCGCAATTCTTCAAGGATCTTTCCGAGACCTTCTACGGTTTCAATCGCCCGAACTCACAGCCATCGCAAGGGATGCGTGACAGCTTCTGGTTGCAGGGCATGCAGGGTTCCATCAAGGCGCTGTATGATTGTGTTGCAGCATTTTCCGCCACCGATCAGCGGGAGGATTTGCAGCGCATGACCATTCCTACCCTGGTGATTTATGGTGATGACGATCAGATAGTACCGCCGATCTCCTCCAGCCAGGCCGCGTTGAAACTGTTACCGAACGCGCAGGAAAAGGTCTATCCCGGCGCATCGCATGGCTTGTGCAGCACCCACAAGGCGCAGATTAACCAGGATCTGCTGGACTTCATCCAACGCTGAAACATCTCGCCAGAAACAGAAGCCTGCCGGCTTCTGTTCTTTGGCATGCGTAACGGACCGCTAGCGTTTTTGCCGTTGTTCCGCTTCGCCGGCCTCTGCCGCTTCATCTGCCCTGGCTGCGGTATAGCCCGCCAGATGCCCGACCACGTTGGCATAAATGCTGATGATAATCACCCACAGGACGCTGTTCTTCCACCAGATGACGGACGGTATCGCCAAAATGATCCATAAAAACGACATCGCCAAATGTGCTTTCTTGATAACGGCAGGCGTCAGTTTCATCGCTCAAGCTTCCTTATAGTGGGGAAATGATAAGCATAGCGGGCCCACCTTGTTCTGTGGCTTTCGGGGATTGTCGGGATGATAACCAGGCTGTTTTTGTTGATTTATTGTTAAATACTTTCAAGCGGTTATTTAGAATCGCTGGCCGATCACAAAAAACGCCTAACAGATTCCTCCTTATCATCGCAGAGCAGTAAGCTAGGCTCAGTAGAGCGACTCAATAAGGGGCGGAATATGTACAAGACAATATTAGTGCCAGTAGATATTGATGAAGAAAAACTGACGGAAAACGCGCTTAAACACGTGGAGTATCTGGCAAAAGCCTCTGGCGCCAAGGTGCATTTCTTCCATGCGTTGCCGGATGCGTCCGCTTTTGTTACCGCTTATTCGTTCGGCATCAAAGAGTTTGAAAATCAGGCTGAAACACAGGCCATTGATAAGCTAAAGAAAATAATCTCCGAAATGGATATTCCCCTGGAGCGGCTCGCCTACACCATCAGTTTTGGCTCACCGCGTGACGAAGTGTTGCAACTGGCCGAAGAGATAGATGCCGATCTGATCGTCATCGGCTCTCGCCGGCCCAGCGTAAAAACCTACCTGCTTGGTTCGAACGCCGCCGCCATCGTGCGACACGCGAAAACCTCGGTGATGGTGATCCGCTAACTGCCAACCCAGGCCGGCGATTGCCGGCCTGGAACCGGCTGAGGCAATGCCGGCAGTGGTTCAAAAATGCTACACTCAGGCATAATGTCCTCTGAACAGGCGAAAGAAGGATGACCAACGCGCTGATTACCTTGGGAATATGCCTGTTGTTAATGCCATTACTGCTGTGGCTGATTGGCAAAGCGTTAGCAACGGCGAAAAACAAGCCACACGAAGAAGATAAAACCAGGCCGAAAACCGGTATGCCGCACGGTGACGACGAATAGCGACCAGGCGTGGATTACCACTGTGGCCAATAATAGGTTTTTTCGTGCCAGCCTTTGCCGTACATGCAGGCGGCGATAGTTGCCGTGCGGGCATCCTGGTTGCGATCGCTTTGCACCGTACGCAACGACGGTCGCGGCTCGTAGCGATAGCCGTTCGGGCAGGTTTTCTTGTTTTTTTCGCAGGTGACGTATTTATCGCCGTAATCAAATTCGATATCCCGCACCACATCCGGCGGAAAGCGATCGAAGCCACGCGCTTCGCATGCTGCGTAGTCGGCCTGGCGGGCGACATCATTGGCACCGGGCCGTTCCCATCGGCTACAGCCGGTTAATGTGGCAATTGGCAATATAATTAACAGTCCGTAGGTTTTCATTGCGTCCCTATTTATTCACTTTTCCATGATTGGCGCTCGGATTAATCCTATCCAGAGCGGCGAGGATTCTAACCAAGTTGTGGTTAAAATAAAAGTGAGAATGGTTCTTGTTTGCATCTCGTTAAGGGTAGCGCGACGTCGCCATCACCTATACTCAAGTTTTAGCCTCGGCGAGGGTAATTATGCGGCGGTGGGGAATGGGTATTCTGATCATACTGGTCATGGCGGGCAGTGCGCCGTGGTGGCTGCGGCAATTGCCGCCAGGTTATCACCCGTTTTCGCCGCTGTCGGTCAACGATCCGCCGACGTTTATTACGCGCCTGAAGCTGCAACGGCTGGCGGACGATCCGCAGGCGTGCAGATCGGCGTTGGTACAGGCGCGGGATGCCGGCTACGTGGCGTTTCGCCAGGTCGCCGATGTCGCTGGTGACTGTCCGCTTGCGGCACCGATACGCGTACAGGGCTTTGGCCAGGTCAAGCTCAGCTCAAGCTTTCTGGCCAGTTGCCCACTGGCGTTGAGCAGCACCATGTTTGTTACCCAGGTCGCCGCACCGCTGGCGCAACGGCAATTAGGGACTCGCCTGACGCGCATCGATCATCTTGGCAGTTATGCCTGCCGCAATATTTATCATCGTCCAACTGGGCGTCTGAGTGAACATGCAACGGCAGATGCCTGGGATGTTTCCGGGTTTCACATGGCGAATGGCCAACGGCTGAGAATAGAAAAACAGTGGTCGAAACCCACCGACAACGGCATATATTTACGCAAGGTGTTCAATGACGGGTGCGGTTTTTTTGGCAATGCGCTCGGGCCGGAATATAACGCTGCGCATGCCAATCATTTTCATTTCGCAATGCGCGGTTTCGGTAGTTGCGGATAAATAAGCCTAAACTTACCCAAGTCTGAGAATAATCTTAAGTTGTGACTATCGGTGCCGCGAGCGTTATTTCCCACGTTCGCAATGCTTATTTTTGGTAGCTTGCTTGCGCAGTGAGAAGCGCTATTTGTGCTCTGACCGGGCGCAATAAGCGGGCAGGCCATGCCATCAGCGCGTGGGAACTAGTCCTATTTTTCATCACTTGCCGCTTTCAACTGGGGTAGCAGGCGTTTATCTTGCTATTATCAGGGCTTGTTTTTTCGAGGAGTTCAGGATGAAGCACTACGCAGCGTTACTTATTACCACCGTGCTGTTATCAGGCTGTGCCACGCAGGCCGTTCCGCCACAACAGGCAAAATCAGCGCCGCCGAGCCGCCTGATGCTTTATCAAAATCTGCCGACGACCCCTTATGCCACGATAATCATCGTGCGTGACAGTGGCATGCTGGCCGGCTCGTGCCGCACCGGGGTTTATTTGAACGGTGAATTTGCCGCGTCGTTGGCCAGCAAGGAAAAAGCCGAGTTTCGCGTGCCGGTAGGCAATAATACGCTGGGTATTGGCCAGGACATGATAGAAAACGATCTGTGCATCTGGCGTGATACCAACGGCCAGCAGCCGATGACTCTGCGAGCGGGCGAAGTACGCTATTTCCGCATTGGTGGCGATATGCGGCGTGGTTTTATTTTGCAGCCAGGGCGCGCATAGCCCATTGCAGCGAGATAAGAAACAGGCCCGCATTGCGATTGCGGGCCTGGCAAGCCGTCAGCGGAAAACGGCCAGAATTATTGGCGATAAGCATGCTTAATCTGTAACAGGCTGTTCTTGAACACTTCCGCTTGCGCAGGATCTTCAATCTGCGCAATAAACCGCTCCAGATTGATAATGACTTTCCCGGCATCCGCCTGGCCGATCGATTTGAGGATCAGCGTCAGGGTGGCTTTCAGGCAGGCGACTTCCGTTGCCAGCGTCTGTGGATCTGCGGACGTAGTGAAATCAACGTTGCTCATTTTATCTCCTGATTTTGAGGCCGTAGCCGAATAAACGCGGTTTAATGCACTCCAACTGCGATCCAATTCACTTTGGCGCGCGGCAGTGCAGTTTTCTGGGCGCGGAGTATAGCATAGCACCGCGCGGTCACGTGTAACGTTCGACCGAGAGTTTTCTTTATATCGCGCCGCAGGCTGCCAGTGACGGTTAATCTGCAACAAAAATTATCTTTGTGGCGCGATGCCGTTTAATGAATAGTTATCGACATGCAGCGACACACAATATTGTGCATAGATATTTCCAAATGGTTAATAGGTATTCGATGCGCATGTTATTGAATGTAATCACAGCCTATTTATAAATACAAATTCGCCGGTTTTGCCGATTTATGCGGTATGATTGCTTTACGGCTAGACGTCTCTTTGTCTGCGATTGCACTTATCTGCAGCAAAACGGCTAAATCGGCTGAACCACCAAGAAAATAGGTAAAATTAGGCCTGCTCCGCAAAGTTATTCGGACGTACGTATTAATCTGTATTCATTCTTTGCTGAAAAACAAGTAATATCGGGTGCGATTACAGAGGCTGATTGCGTACTCCCCTTTTTTTGGAGATTTTTCCTTGATTAGCGTTCTTCTTGTTGATGACCACGAACTGGTGCGCGCAGGGATACGACGCATTCTTGAAGATATCAAAGGCATAAAAGTTGTCGGTGAGGCCCAGTGCGGTGAAGATGCCGTGAAATGGTGCCGCGGCAACGCGGTAGATGTCGTGCTGATGGACATGAACATGCCGGGTATCGGGGGGCTGGAAGCCACGCGAAAAATTGTGCGTTACGTACCCGACATCAAGGTCATCATGTTGACCATCCATACCGAGAACCCATTGCCGGCCAAGGTGATGCAGGCGGGAGCCGCCGGCTACCTGAGCAAAGGTGCGGCGCCGCAGGATGTGGTAAATGCCATTCGTTCGGTACATGCCGGTCAACGTTATATTGCCTCGGACATTGCGCAACAGATGGCGCTTAGCCAGTTGGAACCGCAGACAGAAACGCCGTTCAATTGTTTATCTGAGCGCGAGCTGCAAATTATGTTGATGATTACCAAAGGGAAAAAGGTAAACGAGATTTCAGAACAGTTGAATCTCAGCCCCAAGACGGTAAACAGCTACCGCTACCGCATGTTCAGCAAACTGAACATCAGCGGTGACGTAGAGTTGACCCATTTGGCCATCCGACATGGATTGTTTAATGCGGAGACTTTGTTAAGCGGTGAGTGAGCGTTTCGATGCGAAGGCATTCCTTAAAACCGTAACCAGCCAGCCCGGCGTCTATCGCATGTATGATGCCACTGGCACGGTTATTTATGTCGGTAAAGCCAAAGACCTGAAAAAACGTCTTGCGAGTTACTTTCGCCTGCAGGTCGGCAGCCGTAAAACGGAAACCCTGGTTAAAAATATCGCGCAAATAGACGTTACTGTTACACATACCGAAACAGAAGCGCTATTGCTGGAACATAATTACATTAAATTATATCAGCCACGATATAATGTTCTTTTGCGTGACGATAAATCTTATCCGCTGATTTTTCTCAGCGGTGACACGCATCCACGGTTGGCTATCCATCGTGGCGCCAAACACGCCAAAGGTGAATATTTCGGGCCATTCCCGAACTCCTATGCGGTGCGTGAAACGTTGGCGCTGCTGCAAAAGCTGTTCCCGATTCGCCAATGCGAAAACAGCGTCTACCGCAATCGCTCGCGCCCCTGCCTACAGTATCAGATTGGCCGTTGCCTGGGGCCATGCGTAGCCGGCCTGGTGAGTGAAGACGAATACCAGCGGCAGGTCGAATACGTCCGGCTGTTTCTGGCCGGCAAAGATCAGCAGGTTCTGCATCAGTTGATCGAGCGGATGGAAAGCGCCAGCAAGGAACTGAACTTTGAAGAGGCCGCGCGGGTGCGCGATCAGATCCAGGCGGTGCGGCGCGTAACTGAACGGCAGTTCGTCTCCGGCAACGGTGACGATCTGGATGTGATCGGCGTGTCGTTTAAATCCGCTATGGCCTGCCTGCACGTACTGTTTATTCGTCAGGGCAAGGTGCTTGGCAGCCGCAGCTATTTCCCGAAAGTGCCGAGTGGCACCGATATCGCGGAAGTGGTGCAAACCTTCGTCGGGCAGTTTTATTTGCAGGGTAGCCAGGCGCGAACGCTGCCTGGCGAGATCCTGCTGGACTTCACGCTGCCGGAAAAAACGCTGTTGGCGGAATCGTTATCTGAACTGGCGGGGCGCAAGATTGCCATTCAAAGTAAACCCCGCGGCGATCGCGCGCGTTACCTGAAACTGGCGCGCACCAATGCCGCTACGGCGTTGTCTACCAAACTGGCGCAACAGTCGACCATCCATCAACGCATGGCAGAATTGGCGAAAACGCTCCATCTGGCCGAAATTAATCGCATGGAATGCTTTGATATCAGCCATACTATGGGCGAACAAACCATCGCTTCCTGCGTGGTGTTCGATGGCAACGGTCCGCAGCGCTCAGAGTACCGCCGCTATAATATTACCGGCATCACGCCGGGCGATGATTACGCAGCGATGGCGCAGGTGCTGCGTCGCCGTTACGGTAAGGCGCTGGAAGAGAACAAAATCCCGGACGTGATCTTCATTGACGGCGGCAAGGGCCAGCTCGGTATGGCCATTGACGTCTTTAACTCGCTGGAGGTGCCGTGGGACAAAAGCAAACCGTTACTGATTGGCATCGCCAAAGGGGCGGATCGCAAAGCCGGTTTGGAAACGCTGTTTTTTGTGCCGGAAGGTGAGGGCATCTCCCTGCCGTCTGATTCACCGGCGTTGCACGTGATTCAACATATTCGTGATGATTCCCATAATCATGCGATAACCGGCCATCGTCAGAAACGGGCGAAGGTCAAGAATACCAGTGCCTTGGAGTCGATTGAGGGCATTGGACCAAAACGGCGTCAGATGCTGTTGAAGTATATGGGCGGACTTCAACCATTATTGAATGCCAGCGTTGAGGAAATTGCAAAAGTGCCGGGTATTTCACAAGCATTGGCAGAAAAGATCCACAATGCATTGAAACACTGAGGGCAATGTAGCAACATACTCTTAATTTCCACTCCAGCCAGATAGTTACCGTAGCATTATGCAATTGAATATACCGACGTGGCTTACCCTGTTTCGTGTAGTTCTGATCCCATTCTTTGTTCTGGCATTTTATCTGCCGTTCACCTGGGCCCCAATGGTTTGCGCCACCATCTTCGTGTTTGCTGCGGTAACCGACTGGTTTGACGGCTTTTTAGCCCGGCGCTGGAAACAAACTACCCGCTTTGGCGCGTTCCTTGACCCGGTTGCCGACAAGGTAATGGTGGCAATGGCGCTGGTGCTGGTGGCCGAGCATTACCATGCCTGGTGGATAACCCTGCCGGCTGCCACCATGATCGCGCGTGAAATCATTATTTCTTCCCTGCGCGAGTGGATGGCCGAGATCGGCAAGCGCAGCAGCGTCGCAGTGTCATGGATCGGCAAAGTGAAAACCACCGCACAGATGATGTCGCTGGTTGGCTTGCTGTGGCGTCCAGATCGCAGCGTCGAGTATGCGGCGATCGGCTTGTTATACATCGCGGCGGTGCTGACATTCTGGTCAATGTTCCAATATTTGAATGCGGCACGTAACGATTTGCTGGAACCGTGATCAATGCGCTGCAAAAATCGTCAAACGATCGTAATGAGCCAACAATTTTATTGACTCATTACGTCAGGTAAGTAGAATGCATCGCATCAGACGGCAGCGATGATTTGCAGAAAGTTAGCAAAAAAATCAGTGAGTTCTGATAATGCGGGAATAGCTCAGTTGGTAGAGCGCAACCTTGCCAAGGTTGAGGTCGCGAGTTCGAGCCTCGTTTCCCGCTCCAAATTAAATCAGGCTGGTGTTTCACGAGCCTTGAGCCTGCAAAGGCAAACAGCATTACGGCGCGTTAACAAAGCGGTTATGTAGCGGATTGCAAATCCGTCTAGTCCGGTTCGACTCCGGAACGCGCCTCCAATTTTCCCGAGCCCGGGTGGTGAAATCGGTAGACACAAGGGATTTAAAATCCCTCGGCTTATGGCTGTGCGGGTTCAAGTCCCGCCCCGGGTACCAGGGAATAAAAATACCGAATAATCAAAGCAATAGTAGTAATGTCGTCAGCCGCCGCAAGGCGGTTTTTTTGTGTCTGAAAAACGTCTTTCCTAACATCATTCCTAACATCAATTAGCTCTCCCATAAGCGTTACCATGGCTTCTTTGGCTCTCGCTGCTCAATTTTCTCAATGACCTATAACTGGCCACGATGGTGCAGGTATAGCGCGTGCCTGTAGCGCAGAAGTCCTGGTTTGCTTTAACACGCAATCGTGCAATCAAGGCGCAAGCTTGAGAACAATGTCTCAGCCGCCAGGCTGCAGAATTAAAACGGTTATTGATATCAACGGTGGCGATGCACGATCGCTAAACGCGTTCCGACAGGATTGGCAGGGCAAGGGTGGCTGGCGATAAGGGTGATGGCTGTAGGGTTGCACGCTGGCGGGAACGTAACGGGATTTCGCTGTTAAACCAGCAGCAGGTGCTACTTAGCGTGGTCTGGCTTACATGATACGGCGGATGTCGACGTTGATCTGCGGCAGTGGAACAGACTCACCTCACAGGTGCAGTACTTGTCTATAGGCGTTTATATTGATGGCGGCGGCAGCGATAATGGCTAGTTGAGTAATTATTCTCAAGCCAATAATTATTTGGTTAATATAAATAATATGAATAAGTTTTCTTTAATTATTTTAAGCACAACGCTGCGGTTGTTGTAGCTAAAGTTTTATTGCTAATTGGTTAGCAATCTATTAATTATTACCCGTCCATTTAACCTGTTCTAGTAATTACAGATGATATTGATTGGATGGCGCTGAGTGATTAACGTCTGGCGACTCCTCGGTTGGAAAATTAAGGAAAAACAGTAGGCATAACTTGACCGAGCGTTTGTGGCGATCAATAATTTGGGATTATTCCTAAGGTTAATTTTTAATCTAAATACCGCAGTGCAGATAATGTTAATAAATTGATGCGATATTGCTAAATGCAATCATGATTAATGATTGCTAGCATTGGCTCGCCGCTATTCTTATAAAGGGAAATATGAAATATATAAAAATGATTATCACACTGACGCTGGTATTCATCAGTTCTATAGCTTTTGCCGATTTAAGGCTGCCAACGCAGGCAGACTGCGATCCAGAGTCATGGACGATAGACCCGGCAGTTGATTACAGCGCATGTCCTGCCGTAGAGAGTATTATTCCACCAGATGACTCTGACCCGATGCCAAAAGATGAGAGGCAATTGCAGCTATTGGGTGAGGCGCCAAAAGGAAATGAAAATTGAAAATCGCCATTGCATTATTAATGACTGCAATGGTGGTCATTGTTGGTATTGTTGGACTGGTATTGTTGGCATATAAAATTAGCTCAAGAAAAAGATCGCGACGTTGAATGCCATTAAAATTAAACGGTCAGTTTTTACTTAATCACTCAACCTATTTTTGAAAATTGTGTTTTGCTATAAATAACATTTATTCTCCGGTTGATTTTGGATGGCTGCGGCCAGTGATATTACTTATGGAAAGTCATAATTCGTTAATGCATAACTGATGAGGCTCTCCATAAGTGAGTTTTTATGGTCAGCATTAATCCTATGGCGTAATCATTATTGTCCGCGTTAATACCCTGATACTGATTTCGAATCCTGGTAAATAGGGTTAATTAATCGAGGCAGGGCAACCGGCGGTGCCCGATAAACGTCGATTCTCATCACGCTAGCGCTAGCGCTGGCGCGGCACGGGTGAAGTTCCATCGTGGCGCCAAGGCCATATTCAACGGCAGGTTCACGCAGTCGGGTAGCGCATGCTCGGTTAGGCAACATTTCGTGGGATAAAAAGCAGCGAGCGCCAGGTGCGGGCGAACGTGTACATGTGATGCCAGGAAGCGCATAACACGCCGTCGCTTCGCCTGACGTCGACGCGCGTCGGCACAGGCTGCCAGCCGATGTTTGCCAGGATAGGGCCACCGCTGCCAGGTTATCCTGGCGACTCAACTTGCGTTGAGATGAAGACCTAATACATAAACATGGCTTATCTATAATGTTACATTTTATGTGTGGCTATTGATGCCGAGGCGGTCATTGCCTATGTTTTATAGGGTCTTATCGGTGGGTTGGAATGAGGAGAAATTGGAAATGACAGATGAGAAGCGTCTTAGCCTGATTGAAAAGTTGGTCATCATCACGTTTGGTGTGGCGATCGCATACTTTATCGTTACGGTTGGATTATCGCTTGATGGTATCGATCGTCCCTGGCCCTTCCCGGTCAGGTAAATAAGTATTCACCAGGGATAATAAAGAATAAAAATAATTACGCCGATCGCCTGGCGTTAACAGGTTGCGCTACAGAGAACATTCTCACTGCCAGTCGGCGTTAAACGCCGATGTACTCCACTGCGAAAAGGAGTAAAGTGATGTTTTATATCGCTATAAAACATAGGTTATAAATGAAAACGTATATCGGTAAAGCGTTTACTGCGGACCGAGCCTGGGGGGCTGTCGACATCGCCAATTTTGAGGGCACATCGGTCCGCCTGCACTGGACGGACAAACCCTATAAGTGGCACGTAAATGACGGGCAGGAGGTTTTTGCCGTCATGGATGGGATGGTCGAGATGCGGTATAAAGAGCAGGGGGAACTACGCCAGGTGCTGCTCAACGCGGGTGACATATTTTATGCCGACGTGGGCTGTGAACACGTGGCTCACCCACAAGGCGAAGCGCGGATCCTGGTGATTGAAAAACAAGGCTCGGTTTAAGCTCATTACCCTCAGAAACCGGCTATCAGCATCCACCTGCTAATCGTCGCCTGCGATCGGATAGCCCGCCTGCCGTATCGCCTGTTTACTGTCGCTTACGCCGGCGGCATACCCTGACTCCATTTCGCATACCGGACTGGAACTGCAGTAGGGCAAACGAACGGGTACCGCCAGGCGCTCTTCCAGTTGTTCAATGCGCCGACGAGCGGCCAGCAGTTCGTGCGCTAGCGCGCCGGTGACTCCACTGGCATTGAGCAACTGTTGCAGATAGTCTGCTGTGATTGTCATGATTGACCTCGAAAACACCGATATACCCGTTGAGCCGCAGATGGGGGACCGGCAGTCGTCGGCGCTGGCGGCTGTCTCCTATAGATTAGGACAAGATAGCCCCTTGGCCTGAGAAATCGTCGGCAAAGGGGCTGGCCTGCTTTGGTGAGCCGTGACGTGCTTTTAGCCGGTGGTCAGTCGCGCCACCAGCTCACTGCCTTCACGTATGAATAGCGGAATACTGTCCAGCTCGGCACGAACGGTTACACGCTGTTGCCCGCGATAACGCTCACCGTCGAGGGCAATCCAGTGGTGGTTCCCGGGCAGCCAGACCTCACGCTGACGCGCACCGGCATGCATCACCGGTGCCACCAACAACTCCTCGCCAAACAGATATTGATCTTCCACCTGCCAACTTTGTGGCTCATCGGGATAATGCCAGAACAGCGGGCGCATCAGCGGCTCGCCATGACGGTGGGCATGGTCAAACAGCGCATCGATGTAAGGACGCAATTTTTCACGTATCGCCAGCCAGTGCTGCATGATGGCACCGTTCTTTGCGCCGTAGCTCCACAATTCGTTTGGCGATCCGCTGTTGCACTGCGGGATGCCGTTACGGTAGCTCTCCGGTGGCTGGATCTGTGGTTCGCGATAGCCATGCATGCGCAGTACTGGACAAAATACCGCCCATTGGAACCAGCGAATCAACAGCTCGTGAAACGCCGGATCGTGGATATTACCGCCTTGAAAGCCGCCAATGTCGGTGGTCCACCACGGAATGCCCGCCATGCCCATGTTCAACCCGGCCGCCAGCTGGTTGCGAAACGCATGGAACGAGGAGTGGACATCGCCGGACCAGGCCAGAACGCCAAAGCGTTGGCTACCGGCCCACGAACAGCGTACCAGATTGACGATCTCGGTTTCGCCGTTGGCTTGCAGACCATCATAAAATCCCTGGGCAAAATCTCGCGGGTACTGGTTGCCGACTTCGAGCACTGGACCGGTATGATAGCGATAATTATCAAAATCATAGGCGCGGTATTCCGGCTCCGCCTCGTCGAGCCAGAACAGTTTAATCCCCAGATCGTAGTAGTTTTTCTTCACCGTTTGCCAAACGAAGGCACGAGCTTCGGGATGCGTGGCGTCAAAAAAGGTGGTGTTGCCCATAAAATCGAGATTGACCTGCACGCCGCGATCGCTGGTCACCAGCCAGCCTTTGGCCTTCATCTGTGGGTAGAGTGGGCTTCTGGCTTCTACCGTCGGCCACACCGACACCATCAGTTCAATGCCCATCGCCTTTAACTCGTCGACCATCGCTTTGGGATCCGGCCAGTCGACGGGATCAAAACACCAGGTACCCTGATTGGGCCAGTGGAAGAAATCGATCACCATCACCGACAGTGGTAACTGGCGACGACGGTATTCACGCGCCACCTCCAGCACTTCCTGCTGGTTGCGGTAACGCAGTTTGCACTGCCACAGACCGCTGATAAACGCTGGTGCGGGTGGCGGCGTACCGGTGGCCCGCGCATATTGCCGCGTAATTTGCGGCAGGGTATCGGCGGCGGTGATCCAGTAGTCCATTTCCTGCGTGACCTGCGCGCGCCATTCGGTGTGATTTTTGGCAAATGTCGCTTCACCGATGGCCGGATTGTTCCACAGCAGGCCGTAACCGAGGCTGGATTGCATAAAGGGTACGCTGGCCTGCGAATTGCGCTGCGCCAGTTCGAGCGCGCAGCCTTTCAGATCCAGCCAGGGCTGCTGGTATTGTCCCATGCCGTAAATACGCTCTTCAGCCTGGGCTTCAAAGCGTACGGTCAGTTGATATTTTCCCCCCGGCAATGGTTTGAACTCTCGCCCGTCAAGCTTGAGCGCGCTGACGTATTTATCCTGGCTCTTTTCGCTGGCGCCGATGCCGACGGTGGAACGCTGTCGCCACATTTCTTCCAGCAGCAGTTCGCCGTGCTGGTTGTAAAAGGCCAACTGGCCCTTCAGGTTAAGTACCGCGGTGATGTTGCCATTGCGCAGCGTCAGGGTTTCTGCCTCGGTGCTAATGCTCGCCGTAACGGGCTCGGCCGGTAGCAGGGCGTGTAACCGATCGCCGAATGCCGGGCTACAGGTGGCACGTACGCGCAGGCTGTTTTTTCCCCAGGGCTCTACGCGCAGAATTTGACGTTCGAATCGCCACTCAATACCGTTGGCGTGTTGAAGAAGTTCGCTCATCAGTAACGATATCCTTTATGAAAGACTTTGTTTGGCAAGGTTGATGGATTTCATCGTGCCGTCATCCAGCTTGTACCAGCGCAACGTTGCAAAGGCGCACAGCGACAGCAGACCCGGTACGATGGTGAACAGGGCGACAATGCAATACATCGCGGTGGAGGTTTGTGCGGTCGCGTTGGCCACGTAGCCGCTAAAGCCCAGGGTCCAGCCGACAATCGCGCCGCTGATTGCCATGCCGAGCTTCAGCACCGCGAGGAAGGTTGAAAACACCACGCCATCCATGCGCTTGCCCTGTAACCATTCTCCGTAGTCGGCAACGTCGGCCATCATTACCCACATCAGGGTGGTCGTAGCTTGATAGAGGGTGGAAATAATAAAAGTGAGCGGTACCAGCACCAGGATGGATTTCGGCGCGAAGAACAACGCAATGCTGAGCACCCCGGCCAGCACGGAACAGTAACCGAACATTTGCACTTTGCCGACGTTGCGCGTCAAGCGCTTGGCCAGTGCGCTGCCTGCGGCCTTGCCGAGAATATGCGCGCCCAGCATCCACATGAAATAACCGGCATTACCAAGATAATAGGTGACGAAATACATCATCGCCCCAAGGCGAATTACCCCAAAGCCGATGTTGGTGATCACCAGCACCGACACCACGCGCCACTGATCGTTGCGTAACAGATCGCGCAGTTCGGCCAGATAATTGTTGTGGGTAGCCGGGGCATTGATACGTTCGCGGGTGTTGGCGAAACAGATCCAGAACATGATCACCGCCGCCGTCGCCATAATCGCCATCGCCGCGCGGTAGCCCATCAGCTTGTCGTCGCCACCGAGATACTCTGCCAGCGGCATCATAAAGAACGTCGACATGGCGCCGCCCAGCGTGGCTAAAAAGAAGCGGTACGACTGCAGGGAAATACGCTGTTCGTTATTGGAGGTAATCACCGCACCCATTGAGCAATAGGGAATGTTGATGGCGGTATACATCAGCATCATCAGGGTATAACTGACGGTGGCAAAGATCATTTTACCGTGCAGGCTCAGCGATTCCGGCACGGCGTAGGTGAGCAGACAGCTGGCACCGAAAGGCAGCGCCAGCCACAGCATCCACGGGCGGAACTTACCCCAGCGGGTGCGGGTACGATCTGCCAGGTAGCCCATCGCCGGATCGATAATGGCGTCTGCCGTGCGCGCCAGTAAAAACAGGGTACCGACAAACGCCGCCGGTAACCCCACCACGTCCGTGTAATAGAAGGTCAGGAATATGATGACATTATCCAGCCCCACATGGCTTGCCATATCGCCCAACCCATAACTGATTTTCTCTTTACGGGTGATCTGTTGACTCATGTTAATTACCTGCCGTTGTACGGTTATGCTTAGAGGTATGCTGGTTGTAAGGGTAATTCACCGACCTGGGTTCACAATTGCGAGATTTGGCATTGGCGTTACGGAAACTAATTTTCGTGATACCGGTAACAAAACGCCGGGTGAGAGTAGGGTAATTACATAAAAATCAGAGGAGTAACGCGATATACAGCTATGTTGGCGGTGTTTTAACGTTGAGGGTAGGGTTGCGGCAGATAACCAAAGGTGAAAAAGCCCACCAGAGTGGGCTATCCGAGTTATTCCCAAGTGAGCCAATTATGACAAAGGCGCCGTCAGGGATTGCGAACCCGTACGGCACTTTATCAAAATAAGGCCGAACCAGAAAAAGAGCAAACAACACGCCAGGCGGGTCAGCGAATCTGGGATAACGCTCATAAAAAAAATCCCGCTCTATGGCGGGATGAATGGATGATGCTGCATGAGTCCTTTCGTTGTTGACGATTGAGGCTATTCTGTCGTCAATTGGCGACACTAGCCTATCGCGATGCCAGAGACAAGCGCTTTTATCTTATCTTGGGGTAATGTGTGACTTATGACCATTAGCCAGTGTCATGGTGATACCGGCCTGCCGCGAATCACGCAGTGCGCGTGATGTCGTGCCTGCACGGCGTTGTCGGCAGGGTGTTCGCCAACGCTAAATCGCGGTAAAATGCAGCGGTAACCCCTGTCTTATAACCGCTGGGCAATCTCTGAATGCGTTATGAAAACACGTAAGCCACGCCGTCCACCAGGACGCTGGGTCTATTATATTTTACATGAAGATATGCTGTGGCCCTGCCCGGTCAAATGGGAATGGGAGGGCGGCTATAACGCCTGGCTGCCGTTCTACTACTCACCAACGCTGGAGTTCGTGGCGGGCAACCCAGCCAAGGCGACCAAAGTGAGCCGAGGCCGGCGTTAAGATCCCCAAAATGTTCCGTTAGGCTCGGTTATTTGGCTTTGGCAGGGCATAACGCCGGATCAAATACCGTTTTCCAATCCCGCTTCATATCGACAATGGTCCACCCCTTGGCCGGGGCCAGCCGCAATCCGTCGATCAGCTTGCCGCTGGCGGGTGGGTGGCTATCGTAGGCATATTCGCGTTCGGCATCGGTATGGTGTACCAGTAAACCAAAGGTTTTGAACTCGGGATTGGCCGAGGTGTATTGCATCATTGCCACATCGCCGTCGCTATTGCCAAAGGCGGCTACCGGGCGCTGGCCGATAAACAGGTGAATAGCCACCGGCTTGGCGGCTGCATCATCGTAAAACGCCCCTTTCATGGTTTTACGCAGTTGCGTACCGTCGTTGGTGAGGGAAAATTCACTCAACGCGAACGACCCCACGACCTGCTCAGGCGGAATACCGTACATACGCTGTGCCAGCACGCGCATGAAGTCAATGCCGCCACCGGAGACGATCCAGGTTTTAAAACCGTTGGCCCGTAAATAATCGAGCAATTGGCGCATAGGCTGATAGCCCATGCGATCGTAACGGCAGTCAAAACGCCTATCTCGGTAATTTTCAACCCAGTTGCCGACGCGTTGTGCGAATGCTTCAGTAGTGACGTTGCTATGGGTCAGGGTCAAAAGCTGCATCAGTCCTTCCTCACCCGACGCGGCGACGGTGGCTATATCGTCCTGCAATACCGCGCGGACCAGCGGGTTCTTCTGCCATTCCGGATGCTCAGGCGCCAGACGCTTCACTTCATCGATAGCGAACTGCAATTGAAACGTCAGCGGTGCTTCCGGCCATAGCGTGCCGTCGTTGTCAAATACCACGTAACGTTTGTCCGGGGGAATATAGGTCGCGCGATCTTCGCTGGTGGCATTCTGCACCCATTGCATAATGGCCTGTTTGGCACCGGTGTCTTGCCAGGCTGCAAGCGGCTCGGCGTGAGATGCGCAGGCATAACTCAGTAACAGGGCACCGAGCGTTAGTGAGTATTTCATCGTTCACCTCTTTTGCTGGGAGTCAGTTCGGCTAGTGGGATCGGTTGCCAGAAGCGTCGCCATCTGCGGTGGCAATATTTCAGGCTGCGCCAAAGTGGGCGACGCGACAACCAGAGCAATAAGGCTATCAGCGACAGCGAAACCCCGATGATGATCGCCCGCCATTGACCGTTTGCCGTGGTGCCGCGCAACACCGACTCTCTGCCGGCGGCACGTGCGGCGGCAACCTGCATCGTGGCTCCTGGTAACTGGGCGACTTGCCATTGCCGGCGGGTGGTATCCCACCAACGCAATGCGATCGGGGGTAGGGTAACGGTGCCGGCTTGCGACGGTAAATAACGCAGCTTTTCTATACGCTGGACGTCGCCGACGTCGCCCCGGCCAGTTTTCAACAGGGTATTGATCGGCGTCAGACGCTGCGTGTCGGTGCCAGGGATGGCATAAAGCAACGGTGGGATTTGAGTCGCAACAACGCCGCCAGCCTTGACGGTAACGCTGCGTTCGATCACATCCCCTGCATGCAGTTGACCGTCGTTGGCGGCGTGAAATTGGTGAATCTGCTGGCTTAATACCAGGTGCTCGGCCGGCAGAAAACGGTCTGGTTGTTCCACCCCGGCCGGCCAGGCGACGGCTGTTTTAAGCGCCGGTAGCGTCACGGTGACCGGCGGTTGATTGGCCGAGAACAGCGTAACTTCTGTCGCAGGCAGGTTTAGCCAGCCCTGATCCCAGGCGATGACTTGCCTTTCCTGGCGGATGCCGCTCCAACTGATGCCATCCTTGCGGCGGCTAAGAAGTTGGTTTGGCAGCGGAGTCGTCAATAACGAACCGTTTTCCAGCGTGAAGGTCGGCCATTGCGGCGGTGGGTTAAACCAGCTGTCGGTCCAGAAGGTTACCGCAATGCGCAACGGTTGTCCGGGAACCACCTGCTGCGGCGCCACAAGTTCGCGCGTGATATCCATTGCCGCGCGGGCAGGGATGACAAGCGCCAGCAGCAGCAAGAGTACGGCCTTCATGGTGTCGCCTCGGTCTGGTTACGGTAGAGGTTTTCCAGCAGGCCGGATGGCGACATTTCCAGGTTGTCAAACCACTGTTCAACCTGCGGGCTGCTGCTGGCTATTGGTTGAATATCCAGCTGATTGACACCCTGGTCTTTGTCTAGATCATGTTTGATCTCGTCCGGTTTATAGTCTTGTTGTTTGCCTTGAGCAGACTGACGCTCGCGTTCCTGTTGCCGCAGTTTCATGATGATTTTGGCGATTTCTGCCCGATTGTGCCGCGCAATCTGCCAGTCTGGCTGGAGGCTCAACGCGCGGTCATAGCTATTGATCGCCTGCTGCCACTGCTTTTGCTGGGCGTAACTGTTACCCAGCCATAGCAGGGTTTCCGCCGTTGGCGTCGCCTGGTGAAACGCCGATGCAGCAGCGGTAAAATCCCCGGCGCGGTAGTAGGCGATGCCTTGCCATAGTGGCTGCTGGAAATGCTCTGCCGCCCGTTGATAATGGCCTTGACGGAAAGCCAGTTGACCCTGCATATCCGGGCTGACCCAGGCATCTCGCCAGGCCGCCTGACCATAAGGCAGATAAAACAGCGGCAGCAACACAATCAGCCGGCAGAACAGCTGATGGCGACCAAACAGTAATAACGGCAGCATCGCTATTACCCACAGATAACCGACGTTAAGCCAATGCAGATCGCCACGTGCGTTGTTTTGCGCGCTTACTGATTGACGCAGGTGAGCGGCGATCGCCGATAAGTCGCTGTCGTCACTGCTGACCAACGTAACCGGCACCCCGCGGTCGCGCAGTTGGCTAAATCGTGCAACGTCGAGTCGCGTATCAATGCCACGTTGCGCGTAGCTTTCGGGTAATTGTCCGCCGCGCGCCGTGCCGGGCACCCAAATCTGGATCGGCGCGTCGAGCTGTGCCAGCCAACTGGCATCCTGTGCGGAAAGGGTATCGGCAACCAGCAGGATATTGCGCGGCGTCTGAGCGGTATCCGCCATGTTTTTCAACGCCAGCGCGATCCCCTGCCTCAGACCGGAACCTTCGCCCTGCGGCAGCAAATCGGGTTGCTGTGCGTGCAGGAATAATGAATAGAACGTGCTGTCCAGCGTTAATGGCGTGGTCAGGTAAGCGCCCGTATGGTAGACCACCAGGCCAAAGCGCGTTCCCGGCGAGCGCGCCATTAATGCCATGATTTTGCTCTGCATGCGCTGGTGGCGGTTGGGGGTCAGATCCTGGGCATACATAGCCGGATCCTGTTGCAAAACGACCATTACATTGCTTTGCCGAGTCAGGGCGGCGGGCACATCCCGTTGCCAACTGGGGCCGGCAAGCGCGAGAACGCCAAGCGCCAGTAGCCATGGCAATATTTGCGTGATGGTGTTCTGCCGCCGGATGATCAGCGCCTTGGCCAGCGGTTTATCCATGATTCGCTGCCAGGCACTGCGCTGGCCGGCGTGGAGAAACCACAGCAGCACACAGATTACCAAGCCGAGCAGGCGCCAAGGGTAAATAAAGTGGAAATCGCTCATGTGGCTTTCTCCCGGACAAACTGCAACAGCGCATAGGCCATCAACAGAGCCAGTGCGAGCAGCAGTGGCCATTGGAACAATGGCAGATGCCAGGACCAACCTATGGCTTTCACCTGAACTGGCGTGATGGCGTCGATTTCCTGCCATACGCTGTCCAATGAGGCTCCTGAGTTGGCGGCGGTCCATGATTTACCGCCGGTAATGCGCGCAATCTCCTGCAATTGCGTAAGGTCGACGTGGTCGCTGCCGGTACTGTTGCTATCACCGAAGGCGATGGTATGTACCTGAACGTGATGCGCTGCCGCCAGTTGCGCGGCCAGCGGTGGGGCCAGTTGCGACGCGGTGTCGTTGCCGTCGGTGAGTAAAATCGCCAGTTTGCTGGCATCCTGGTTGGCGCTGCTGTCGAGCAGTTTTACTGCCACCCCAAGCGCGTCGCCAATCGCTGTCTGCTCGCCAACCATGCCGGGGGACAGTTGGGTAATGCGCGTTTGCAACGCCTGCTTGTCTTCACTAACCGGGGCGAATGGCCAGGCCTGGTTGGCAAAAATGACCAGACCAATGCGATCGGATTGACGTGCTGCCACGAATTTGCTGACCGAGTTTTTCACCGCCTGCAACCGAGTGATGCCGCCGGGAACGTCATTTTTCGCCATCGAGCCCGACACATCCAGAATCAGCACCAGATCGCGCATGGGCTTTTGGATATATTGCGGCGGCGTCAGGTACTCTGGGCGTGAGACAGCGGCGACCAACAGCAGCCAAATCAGCCAGAACATGGCGCCGGCCAGCTTGCCGCTGCGGACCGGCCTGTTATCGAGTTGCAGCTCGTCAATCAGATGCGGCAGAAACGGTACGCGAACATGCTCCCGGACAGCCCGCTGGCGCGGTAACAGATAGCGGCCAGCCAGAGGCAGTAGCATCAGTAGCCAGGCCCATGGCCAGGCGAAATCCACCTGGGTCAGTAGCTCAGACATAAGGCAACCTCTCCAGCCAGTCTTTCAATTGATCTTGCAGACGGGCGTTGGTGCCAGCGTCAAGTTGATTGTCCGGCTGACAATATTTTTCAGCGAGGGCAACGCGCAAATCAGCATCAATATCTATCTGTTGCAGCAGTTGTTGCGCCGTCAGCGAGCGGCTGACGGCACTGCGTGGTTGATGAATCAGCAACACGCGTTTTATCAGCGCCAGCCAACCGTCAGCGCTGTTTTCCCTGGACAACGCGGCCATCGCCTGGCGCCGCCATTGATTGCGTCGCCAGCGAGCAAGACGAAATAACAGCCACACCAGCAGAGAGATTAGCAGCATACCACCCAGCAGATACCATCCCGGCGGCAGAGGGAACCAGGAAATGCTTGGCGGCAGCTCGGGTTGCAGGAGTTCCGGTACGCTAAATCCTTTTTCCAGCATTCAGACTCCCTTTTGCAGCTGTTTGACCAGATCCTGCGCAACCACTATCTGGTTGACGCGGATGCCCATCCGGGTGAGGCGATTTTTCTGCTCGGCCAGACGCGCGACAATATGTTGCTGGATTTGGTCTTTCAGCGTCGACGTCAGGGATACCGTCGCGTGGCGCCCCTGGTAACTGGCTGCCAGGTTACCCTGCTTTGGCAGCGTCAGAGGGAGGTCGTCGAGGATGACGAACGCACTGATGTCGCAACGCCGCTTGAGTGCAGCCAATAATGCCTCGCAGCGCCCGTCGAGATCGTGAAAATCGCTGAGCAGAGCCAGCCAGGCACCGCTGGGGATGGTATGGCTGGCCCGTTGCAAAACTTCGGCCAGTGACACGGTGGCCGGGGGTTCATCGGGATAGCGTTCCGGCAATTGTTGGTTGTAGTGCAGTACATCCTCCAGCACTCTGGGGAGACTGGTGGCGGGGGAACGGCATGGTTGCAGGTTGCATGCCGTATCGCTGAAAACCGCGCTGCCAAGGCGATCGCCGTCATGCCAACTGCGCCAGGCCAGCAGCGCGGCAATTTTGGCGGCGACGACGGATTTGACTTGCCCACGGGTGGCGAAAAACATATCCAGACGTTGATCGACAAGCAGGAAAACCGGCCGCTCTCGCTCTTCGTTATACAGCCGGATCCAAGGGGAACGCAGACGCGCCGTTGCCTGCCAGTCGATTAACCGCACGTCGTCGCCGGGCTGATAGCGGCGCAGGCTGTCAAAGTTGAGACCACGGCCCTGCTGGCGGGAAACGCGCTCACCGGCGAGCGCGCCAGGAGGAATCTGCCCCGGCGGGTTAGCCAACAGTCTAGCCTCGGCCGCAAGCGCCATCAGCGAGTTGCGATCGACCTGCAGTACGCTGTTCATCAGGCGACCACTGCGTCGAGCAGCATGCGGATTGCGTCGTCCGGTGAACAATTATCCGCGTGGGCCTGGTAGCTCAGCATCAGCCGGTGACGCAAAACCGCAGGGGCGACCCGCTGAATGTCTTGCGGCAGTACCGCATCGCGGCCTTCAAGCCAGGCCAGCGCGCGGCCACAGCGTTCCAGAGCCAGGGTGCCGCGCGGACTGGCGCCAAAAGTAATGTAGCTGGCCAGTGTGTCGCTGACGGTCTGCGGGTGGCGGGTGAGATCCACCAGATTGATGATGTAATCTTCGACGGTGGGCGCGACGTATACCGCGGAGATGTCCTGCCAACAGCTGGCTACCTCCTGTTGCGACAGCATCAACGGCGGTGATGCGTCAGTGGCTGAGGTGTCGGCAACGGGGTGATATTTCTGTTGTTGCTCTGCGCGAACCAATTGCATCACCTTTTTTTCGTGCTCTTTAGCCGGATAATTCACCAGCAGCTTCATCAGGAAACGGTCGAGCTGGGCTTCAGGTAATGGCCAGGTACCCTCCTGATCGACCGGGTTCTGCGTGGCCAACACCATAAAAATGCCGGGTAGCGGCCAGGTTTTTCCGGCGACGGTAACGTGACGCTCCTCCATGGCTTCGAGCAGGGCGGATTGAACCCGTGCCGAGGCGCGGTTGATTTCATCGGCAAGGATCACATTGCCAAATACCGGGCCGGGGCGAAAGCGGAACTGATCTTCCTCGCGCGTGGCATTTTGCTGATAAATTTCACTGCCGGTAATGTCGGAGGGCAACAGATCCGGGGTAAACTGGATGCGGCGGAACTCACCTTCGACATGGCTGGCCAGTTCACGGACTGCACGGGTTTTTGCCAGCCCAGGCAAGCCTTCAAGCAGCACATGTCCATCGCAAAGCAGGGCAACAATCAGCATGCGTACCAGCGATTCCTGCCCCAAAACCCGCTGATTGATGCGCTGTTCAAGCGCCAGCAGCTTTTCGCGGTTATTCATTTACATTCTCCCGCTGCGCCAGGTTTCAACAGCGTGGCGATGCCAACCAGGATCGGTTGCGCATAATCGAAAAAGGCTTTGATGCCTGGACACAGATAATTGAGGCCCGGTTCGCCATCCGGGGTGCGCACCAGTCGATTTTTCGGACACTCGCCCCAGCACAGTTTCAGGTACGGACATTTTTTACAGTAGGTCGGCAGCGTGTCTTTTTTACCGAGACCAAAGGCTTTCTGGCGCTCCGAAAAGGCCATATGGGCAAGTTGGGTGTCGGCAATATTGCCTAACTGATATTCCGGATAAACATAGTGATCGCATGAGTAAATATCGCCGTTTTTCTCAACCGCCAGACCTTTGCCGCAGAACTCCGATGCGGTACAAATTTGCGCTGGCATGCCCATGGTCTGTGCTACCGCAGTTTCGAACAGATTGACCTGAACGCGACCGAGATCGTTGTTTACCCACTCTTCGAACACGGTGGTGAGGAAATGGCCCCAGTCATCCGGGTCTACCGACCAGTCGGTGACGATCGAATCCAGATCGCCCGGTTTGGCGCGGCGTGAACCGGTCACCGGGATGGCGTCTTGGTGCCAGAACTGTGGGGCAGTCTCTTTAAAATCGACCGGTTCAACGCAGGGGTTGAACTGAATGTAGGTCGCGCCCAATTCAGCGGTGACAAACCGGTAAACCTCCAGTGGAAAACGGGCATTGGTACGGTTTACCGTCACCAGCGCATTGAAGGGGACCTGATATTTTTTCAGCGCGGCAACGCCCTGCATCACTTTATCAAAGGTAGGCTTTCCGCTGCGGGTGACACGATAACGATCGTGCAGTTCACGCGGACCGTCGATGGACAACCCAACCAGAAAATGATGTTGTTTAAGAAACTCGGCCCATTTGTCATTAATCAGTACGCCATTGGTTTGCAGGTCATTTTCTATCCGTTGGCCGGGTTTCTGGTAGCGTCGTTGGTATTTCACCACTTTGTGGAAAAACTCCAGCCCCATCAGCGTGGGTTCTCCCCCTTGCCATGAAAAAACCACCTGTTCGCCATCCTGACCGTCAATATATTGGCGAATGAAGTTTTCCAGCACCTCGTCGCTCATGCCGGTGTGGCGATCCTGATGCAACAATTGTTCTTTGTGCAGATAGAAGCAGTAGGAACAATCGAGGTTACAGGTTGAGCCCGTGGGCTTGGCCATGACATGGAAACGTCTTTTGTATGCCGGCCCTTTACCGTTATATTTCTCTGCTGACGGTAACGCTTTAACCGGTAATGTGGTGCTGTGCTTCATCGCTCACCCCTGTATATGCCGGGTGGTTGCCCACCCGGTTAATGGCTTGATTAATTGCTTTTTGCACCTTGCTCGATCAGTTGCTGAACATCCGAAACCGTGAATGAGCCAGGTTTTTGGCGAGGAGGGAACTCCTGGAAACTTTGCAGCATATCGCCAACGTATTTTTGCGCGCCGCCCAGCAGGAACAAACGACTGTAGAACCAGTTATTGTAGTCCATACCGGTGTCGCCTCGTTCCAACGGATCGATGTCGAGATCGAACAGCATTGGCGTACGCAGCTTGACAAACGGGTAGCGCCAAACGTCCAGACCCGAATGCTCCTGGATCATGAAGTGTGCCTTCCAGCGACCGTAACGGATGGCCAGCAGATCGCCGTCGTCACTCCAGTAGAAGAACTCTTTACGCGGGTCTTCGCCTTTGCCCTGCAGGAAATCCAGTTGGTTATACCCGTCCAGATGAACTTTGTAGGTCATTGACGACGTTTTGTAGCCTTTTAGCAGTTGCTGTTTGATGTCGGGCACGCCGGCTGCGGCAACCAGCGTCGGGAACCAGTCGTTGCTGCCGAAAATATCGTTGATCACCGTGCCGGGTTTGATATGTCCCGGCCACTTGATCATGGCGGGCACGCGGAAACCGCCTTCCCAACCGGTGTTTTTCTCGCCTCGGAACGGCGTCATGCCGGCGTCAGGCCAGGTCGCGATCATCGGCCCATTATCCGTGGTGTAGATGATGATGGTGTTGTCTTCAATGCCCAGGTCTTTTACTTTTTTCAGGACTTCACCGACCGTTTTATCATGCTCAACCATGCCGTCGGCGTAAGTGCCGAGCCCTGTAGTGCCGATGCTGGCATCTTTCAGGTGGGTTTTATTGTGCATGCGGGTGGTGTTGTACCAGGTAAAGAACGGTTTGCCGGCTTTTACCTGACGCTCCATAAAGTCGTTGTTCGCTGCCAGCGTTTCTTCGTCAACGGTGCCCATGCGTTTGATGGTGAGTGGACCCGTATCTTCAATTTTACCGTCGGCGCTGCTTTTGATGACGCCGCGCGGGCCAAACTGTTTGCGGTATGCGGGATCTTTCGGATAGTCCGGGTTTTCCGGCTCTTCTTCGGCGTTAAGGTGGTAAAGATTACCGAGGAATTCATCAAAACCGTGGGCAGTAGGCAGAAACTCGTCGCGGTCCCCAAGGTGGTTTTTGCCAAACTGGCCGGTGGCATAACCCAGGTTCTTGAGAATATTGGCGATGGTTGGATCGTCTTTACTCAACCCCTGCGGAGCACCAGGCATGCCGACCTTGCTCATGCCGGTACGGAATGGCATCTGGCCGGTAATAAATGATGATCGACCTGCGGTGGAGCTCTGTTCAGCATAATACGAGGTAAATTTCGCACCTTCACTGGCGATGCTGTCAATATTTGGCGTCTTATAACCCATCATGCCCTGGTTATAAGTACTCAGGTTCCAATAGCCGACATCATCACCAAAAATAACGACGATATTGGGTTTCGATGCATCCTGCTTCGCGGTATCAGCGGCCGCATCAGCAGCGTGGGCGGTGGACACGGCACCAGATGCCAACGTCAGCATACTGGCGATCATGGTCCTTTTGAATGGGGCGTTTATAAACATCACGGAGCTCCGTTTATGAGAGGGCAAAAATGAGTATAGTAAACAACTGATATTTAATGTTACATTCCCCATTAAATCGTATTAAATAAAAACGTAATATTTACAATCAGTTATAAAATCATTTCCTTTGCGGGCTGTCTGGATAGGCGTGGATTGTGAATACTGTCACTTTTCAGAAATATAATTCACGCTGCCGCAATGCTAGTGGATGAGCCGTAATCTATAAAATAAATTTCAGTTTAAATTTAAACTTTCTGTATACGATAAAAATGGCGTGCGGTGTTGCGGCAATATGATTTCTTTCTTTCGTTATGTTACCAGTAATTCTGGCTGAAAATTGCCACCGATACGCATGTAATTATTAATACAATTAAACTATTAGCCAGTATGCTCAAGTGATTCAAGGCCGGTAACCATGATTTTCGCTGGCGAACCACAGACAGGAATCCCAGCCAATATCCCCGATCACCACCGGTGTTTATTAATGTCATGCACCAGGCTCGACATGCTTGGCTATGGTGTAACGCAGCCGCCGGCTGTTTGGCGTGAAAACCGAAAAACACCACTGGCCAGACAAATCAACGTGTTTTTTCATAAACCAGCCAACGGAGACAAAGTGCGGCATTGTTTTTTTATTAATAAAAATCTTAGCAAAGGGAAGGGAAACGTCGCCTTTGCAGGCAGATTTTTTATCGGCTAGTGCGCTTGTCGTCCACCAGAGGGATTTGGCTGGGTTGGGGGGAGTCATCGATTAGCCTATGACGCAGCGGTGCGGACAGGTGACGTTGGAAAAAAAAGCCCCTCCAGACGAGGGGCAACATACAACAACACCAGGGAAATCGGTTATTAATCATAGGTATTGTAAGGTTTTTGAGACGAGAGTTTAATAAAAAATGTGATGCAAAAATTCATTATGGTGATGCATTTTTACAACGGATGGCGACTCACGGGCAGCAGCGCGTTTCGCTGGCTCATACGGCGTGCTATCGGCACGGTGGCGTTGGATCGGAACTGGCGGAAGCGCTGGCAGTCAGCCAGTGGTTCAGGCGCCTCGCGGCGGAAACGGCGAGGCGCTGGAGGGGTTATTTTCGGCTATCGATATGGGTGCGTATATAGAACCACCAGGTCACCAGGGTGCAGACCACGTAAAATACCAGGAACACTTTCATCGCGCTGTCTGCCGCACCGGTGAGTGCCAGCGAGGTGCCGAAGGCTTTGGGAATGAAGAACCCGCCAACCGCGCCGATGGCCGAGATAAAGCCGAGCGCAGCGGCGGAGTCGGTGGCGGCTTCGTGCGCGGCTTCCTCATCGCTGCCGCCATTGGCCTTCACGCGGCGGGTGGTATCAAAACGGAAAATAATGGAAATCATCTGGAAGGTCGAGCCGCTGCCCAGACCCGCGGTCAGGAACAGACCCAGAAATACCAGAAAGAATGCCAGGAACGATCCACCACCGTGGGTGCCGGGTAGGGTCAGAAAGATCAGTGCCGCGAAAATGCTCATCATTGCGAAGTTGAGTACCGTAACGCGCGCACCACCAAATCGATCGGCCAGCGCGCCGCCGACCGGCCGTGCCAATGCGCCGATCATCGGACCCCAGAAGGCATAGTGCGCGATCGACACCTCCGGGAACTGGGTTTTGGTCAGCATGGCGAAGCCGGCGGAAAAGCCGATGAACGAGCCGAAGGTCGCCAGATACAGCAGCGCCATGACCCACATATGCAGACGTTTCAGTACCGGTAACTGCTCACCAAGGGAGGCTTTGGCAGCCGCAATGTCGTTCATGCCGAACCAGGCGGCGACGGCAAATATCGCCAATGGTATCACCCAGACAAATGCCGCATTTTGAAGCCATAGCGTTTCGCCTTCCGCTGTGGCGTGGCCACCGCCGGCGAAGGTGCCGAAAATAGCGCTGGTTACCACCAGCGGCGCGACCAGTTGCATGACGCTGACCCCCAGGTTACCCAATCCGCCGTTCAACCCCAGAGCGCCACCTTGGTGGCTTTTCGGAAAGAAGAAACTGATATTGGCCATGCTGGAGGCGAAATTGGCACCGGCGACGCCGCACATCAAAGAAATCACCACAAACACCCAATACGGCGTGGCGGGATTTTGCACCGCAAAGCCCAACCACAAACAGGGGATCACCAGGATCAGCGTGCTGAACGCGGTCCAGCGACGGCCGCCGAAAATGGGTATGACAAATGAGTAGGGCACGCGCATAAAGGCGCCGGCCAATGAAGGCAGGGCGGTCAACATAAACAGCTCATCGGTAGAAAATGAGAAGCCGACCCGGTTGAGGTTGATGGCAACGGCGCTGAACAACATCCAGACGCAGAAGGCCAGCAACAGGCTGGGAATAGAAATCCATAAGTTACGCCGGGCGATGCCTTGGCCAGTGTGCTGCCAAAATTGCGGATCTTCGGGATTCCAGATGGATAAAACGCCTTTTTCGGCGCGATCGTCAGTTTTTGGCAGTTGCGACATAGCCGCGGCTCCTCAATGTGCAAAATCGCTGCCATTAGTCTGGTCGACAGATTCGGCAACTGCAAATGTGCGGTTTAATTCAGCGTTTTTTCTCTCATCAACCACGGCAAAGTCAGGGTTTTTGTCTATTCTGAGGAAAGTGCCGCCACGTAACCTCAACGGGCGTTCAGCAATAAACTAATCTAATTACATGTTTATATTATAAAAATATTATTCACCTGCGACGGCAGTTTCGGCTGGCGGCTTGATGGAGAATGTCGATGAGCAAATTTCTAGACCGGTTCCGTTATTTCAAGGAACTGGATGATTCGTTTTCGAATGGTTTCGGCCAAACGCTCGACACCAACCGCGATTGGGAAGACAGCTATCGCCAGCGATGGCAACACGACAAGATTGTGCGATCGACCCATGGCGTGAACTGTACCGGATCGTGCAGTTGGAAGATCTACGTTAAAAACGGTTTGGTGACGTGGGAAACGCAACAAACCGACTACCCGGAAACCCGCCCCGACTTGCCCAATCATGAACCGAGAGGTTGCCCACGCGGCGCCAGCTATTCATGGTATCTCTACAGTGCCAACCGCCTGAAACATCCGCTGATACGTCTGCACCTGCTGGAAATGTGGCGTGAGGCGCGCCAAGTGCATGACGACCCGGTGGATGCCTGGGCGGCGATCGTCGACGATGAGCAAAAAAGTCGACGCTACAAGCAGGCGCGCGGCCGCGGTGGTCTGGTGCGTGCCGGCTGGGATGAATTGAACGAGCTGATTGCCGCCGCCAACGTATATACCGCCAAAACCTTCGGCCCGGATCGGGTTACCGGCTTTTCGCCGATTCCGGCGATGTCGATGGTGTCTTATGCCGCCGGCGCGCGTTATCTGTCGCTGATTGGCGGCACCTGCCTGAGTTTTTATGACTGGTATTGCGACTTACCGCCGGCCTCGCCGATGACCTGGGGCGAGCAGACCGACGTACCCGAATCGGCGGATTGGTACAACTCGTCGTATTTGATTGCCTGGGGCTCCAACGTGCCGCAGACCCGTACGCCGGACGCGCACTTCTTCACCGAAGTACGGTATAAAGGCACGAAAACGGTAGCGATAACCCCCGATTATGCAGAAATCGTCAAACTGTGCGATCAGTGGCTGGCACCGAAACAGGGTACCGATAGCGCCATTGCGCTGGCGATGGGCCATGTGATCCTCAAAGAATTCTACCTGCAGAAACCAAGCCAGTATTTTACCGATTATGCCTCGCGCTACAGTGACTTGCCGATGCTGGTGTTGCTGGAGCCGCTTGAAGACGGCAGTTATGCCGCCGGGCGGCAACTGCGGGCAGCCGATTTGGTCAATGGACTGGGGGAGGAGAACAACCCCGAATGGAAAACAGTGGCTATTGACCAGTTGAGCGGCGAGCTGGTCGCGCCGTTGGGCTCGATCGGTTTTCGCTGGGGGGAGAAGGGCAAATGGAACCTGACGCAAACCGCCGGACAGGCGCAGCGCGAGGTCAGGTTGCAGCTGAGTTTGCTGGGACAACAGGATGTGGCGGTGTCGGTGGCCTTCCCGTATTTTGGCGGCATCGAGAGCGAACAGTTCCGTCCGGTGGCGTTGCAAGAGGTGTTGCATCACCCGGTACCGGCGAAAAAAATCACTCTGGCTGATGGTTCACAGGCATTTGTCACCAGTGTATACGATCTGACGGTAGCCAATTATGGTATTGCCCGCGACTGGGGGACTGAGCAGGTTGATAACTCGCTGGCGGCCAGCGATTACAACGATATCAAGGCTTATACCCCCGCCTGGGCGGAGCAGATTACCGGCGTGCCGCGCGCCAATATTATCCGCATCGCCCGTGAGTTTGCCGATAACGCCGACAAAACTCATGGGCGTTCGATGATCATCGTTGGCGCGGGGATCAACCACTGGTATCACATGGACATGAACTACCGTGGGCTGATTAATCTGCTGGTATTTTGTGGCTGTGTCGGCCAGACCGGCGGCGGCTGGGCGCACTATGTCGGGCAAGAAAAACTGCGCCCGCAAACCGGTTGGCTGCCATTGGCGTTCGGACTGGACTGGACACGGCCGCCGCGTCAAATGAACACCACTTCTTTCTTCTACAACCATTCCAGCCAGTGGCGTTATGAAACGCTCAATACCGCCGATCTGTTGTCGCCGCTGGCCGACAAATCCCGCTTTGGCGGCAGTCTGATTGATTTTAACGTGCGTGCCGAACGGATGGGCTGGTTGCCTTCCGCGCCGCAGCTTAACGTCAACCCGCTGGGTATCGCCCGTCAGGCAGAGCAACAGGGGAAAACGCCGCAGGAGTTTGTGGTCGACGGGTTGAAATCCGGTAGCCTGCGGTTTGCTGCCGAACAGCCCGATGCGTCGCAAAACAGTCCAAAGAACCTATTTATCTGGCGCTCGAATCTGTTGGGTTCTTCCGGCAAGGGGCATGAATACATGCTCAAGTACCTGCTCGGTACTGAACACGGCATTCAGCAGCAGGATCTGGGTCAGCAAGGACAACAAAAACCGCAGGAGGTGGAATGGAGCGAGCAGGCGCGCGAAGGTAAGCTGGATTTGGTGGTAACCCTTGATTTTCGCATGTCGACCACCTGCCTGTATTCCGACATCATTCTGCCGACCGCCACCTGGTATGAGAAAGACGACATGAATACCTCGGATATGCATCCGTTTATTCATCCGCTTTCCGCCGCGGTGGATCCGTGCTGGCAGTCGCGTAGCGACTGGGAAATCTACAAAGGGCTGGCGGCAAGTTTTTCCCGTGTCTGCGTTGGTCACCTGGCGGAAGAAACCGATGTGGTGCTGGTACCGATACTGCACGATTCGCCGGGGGAACTAGCGCAGCCGTTGGAAGTGCTCGACTGGAAGCTGGACGAATGCGATCTGATCCCGGGCAAGACTGCACCGTCGATCGCGGTGGTAAAGCGTGATTACCCGAATACTTATGCGCGCTTTACCGCGCTGGGACCGCTGCTGGACACGCTGGGTAACGGTAGCAAGGGCATCAACTGGGAAACCCAGGAAGAGATCGAACTGCTCGGCCGGCTGAACCGCCGACACAGCGGCGGCCATGCCGACGGTCGACCGGTGATTGATACCGCCCGGCAGGCGGCGGAAGTGGTGCTGTCACTGGCGCCGGAAACCAACGGCGAAGTGGCGGTGAAAGCCTGGCGCGCGTTGGGAGAACTGACCGGCCGCGAACACACTCATCTGGCGTTGCCCAAACAGGAGGTGAAAATCCGTTTCAGCGATCTGCAGGCGCAGCCGCGAAAAATCATTTCCAGCCCAACCTGGTCCGGGCTTGAGGACGATCGCGTTTCGTACAATGCCGGCTATACCAACGTACATGAGCTGATCCCATGGCGCACTCTCAGCGGCCGGCAACAGCTGTACCAGGATCATCCGTGGATGCGCGCCTTTGGTGAAAGTCTGCTGGTGTACCGACCGCCGATCGACACGCGAACTACGCGCCCATTGTTCAATCAGCGCCCCAATGGCAACCCGGAAAAGGCGCTGAATTTCCTGACGCCGCACCAGAAATGGGGCATTCATTCGACCTATAGCGACAACCTGTTGATGTTGACGTTGGCGCGCGGCGGGCCGCTGGTGTGGATCAGCGAAACCGACGCCAAAGAACTGGGCATTGAAGACAATGACTGGATTGAAGCCTTTAACGTCAACGGCGCCCTGTCGGCGCGTGCGGTGGTCAGTCAGCGAGTGCAGGCCGGCATGGTGATGATGTATCACGCGCAGGAACGCACCATCAACGTACCCGGTTCGGAAATCACCGGTCAGCGTGGCGGGATCCACAATTCGGTGACCCGTGTCAGTCCGAAACCCACCCATATGATCGGCGGCTATGCCCAGTTGGCCTACGGTTTCAACTATTACGGCACGGTGGGTTCCAACCGCGACGAGTTTGTCATCGTACGCAAAATGCGGCGCATCGACTGGCTGGACAATGAAGGGCATGACAGCGAGCAACCGGCAGCAGTGGCCGGCGGCCGGGGAGCGGCAAAATGAAAATACGTTCACAAGTCGGCATGGTGATGAATCTCGATAAATGCATCGGCTGCCATACCTGTTCGGTCACCTGCAAAAACGTCTGGACCAGTCGTGAAGGTACGGAATATGCCTGGTTCAACAACGTTGAAACCAAGCCTGGGCTGGGCTATCCGCTGAACTGGGAAGACCAGGATAAATGGAAGGGCGGCTGGATCCGCAAGATTAATGGTCGCCTGAAGCCACGTCTGGGCGGGCGTTTTGCGGTATTGGCGAATATCTTTGCCAACCCGCACATGCCGCAGATAGACGATTATTACGAGCCGTTCGACTTCGATTATCAACATTTGCATACCGCTGCCGACGGCAAGGTGCAGCCGGTGGCGCGGCCGCGTTCGCTGCTGACCGGCAAGCGGATGGACAAAATCACCGGCAGCGCCAACTGGGAAGACGATCTGGGCGGTGAATTCGCCAAACGTTCGCAGGACAAGAACTTCGAAAACGTGCAAAAAGAGATGTACGGCCAGTTCGAAAGCACCTTTATGATGTATCTGCCGCGCCTGTGCGAACACTGTCTGAATCCGGCGTGCGTCTCAAGCTGTCCGAGCGGCGCAATATACAAACGCGAGGAAGACGGCATCGTGCTGATTGACGAGGACAAGTGTCGAGGTTGGCGCATGTGCGTCAGCGGCTGCCCGTATAAAAAGATCTACTTCAATTGGAAAAGCGGCAAGTCGGAAAAATGCATCCTGTGTTATCCGCGTCTTGAAGCTGGCCTGCCAACCATCTGTTCAGAAACCTGCGTTGGGCGCATTCGCTATCTCGGCGTAGTGCTGTATGACGCCGATGCCATCGAGCAGGCGGCGTCGGTGGAAAGCGACCAGGATCTGTACGAGCGTCAACTGGCGGTGTTTCTCAATCCGCACGATCCGGCGGTTATCGAACAGGCGCTGCTGGACGGCGTGCCGATGAATGTGATCGATGCCGCCCAGCGTTCGCCGGTATATAAGCTGGCGATGGACTGGAAGCTGGCGTTGCCGCTGCACCCGGAATATCGCACCCTGCCGATGGTATGGTACGTGCCGCCGTTGTCACCGATACAGTCGGCGGCGGACGCCGGAGTATTACCGCACAAGGGCATCTTGCCTGACATCGACGCGCTGCGTATTCCGTTGCAATATCTGGCCAACCTGTTCACCGCTGGCGACACTGCGCCAGTGGCACGTTCGCTGAAGCGCATACTGGCGATGCGCCATTACAAACGGATGGAAACGGTGGAAGGTGTACACGATACCAGCGCGCTGGATGAGGTCGGGCTGACGGAAGCGCAGGTGCAGGAAATGTATCGCTACCTGGCGATCGCCAATTATGAAGACCGGTTTGTCATCCCGAGCAGCCACCGTGAACTGGCACGCGATGCGTTCCCTGAGCGCAACGGTTGTGGCTTCAGCTTTGGCGACGGCTGCCACGGTAGCGACAGCAAGTTTGATCTGTTCAACTCCAAGCGCATTGATGCCATTGATGTTGGTGCAAAAACGGGGGAGCAGAAATTATGATTTCACTGCGTATAATTTCGCGTTTGCTGGAGTATCCCGACCAGGCGCTGTGGCAAGGGAAGGCGGAGCTGCTGGCGGCATTGAACGAGGCAAATGAACTCTCTTCAATGCAGCAGGTGGCATTGGGGGCGGCCATTCGCTGGCGTTGCGCCGGGCGACTGCTGGACGCGCAGGCCGAATACACCGGGTTGTTTGATCGCGGTCGCTCGACCTCGCTGTTGCTGTTTGAGCATGTGCACGGCGAGTCGCGCGATCGCGGCCAGGCAATGATCAATCTGCTTGAGCATTATCGTCAGGCCGGGTTGCAGTTGAACAGCTATGAACTGCCCGACCATTTGCCGCTGTTCCTCGATTTTCTGTCGATGTCATCGCCGAAGGATGCGCAGGAGTGGTTGGCAAGCATTGCGCCAATCCTGGCCTTGCTGGGGGCGCGCCTGCACCAGCGCAACAGCGGTTATGCCCCGCTGTTCGATCTACTGACCCAGCTTTCCGGCAGCCAGGCCCGCAGTCAGAATCTGTTGCCGAAAGTGCGTGAGGAAGCACCTGACGACACCCCGGCCGCACTGGATGCGGTCTGGGAAGAGGAACAGGTGCGATTTATGGTTGAACAGGGCGGTTGCAGTGACGAAGCGGCCAAACAGCACCAGCGCCGTTTCACCGGTTCGGTGGCGCCGCAATATCTTGACGTTGGCGCCGCGGCGCCACAAGGCAGGGGGAGTGAGTGATGGCGCATTTCTTGGAGATATTTTTCTTCGATATCTATCCGTACATTGTCGGTACGGTGTTTTTACTCGGCAGCCTGCTACGCTATGACTACGGCCAATACAGCTGGCGAGCCGGCTCCAGCCAGATCATGGACAAGCGCTGGATGCGGTTGGCCTCCAATCTGTTTCATGTCGGCGTGCTTGGCGTTCTGGCCGGTCATGCGTTTGGCATGCTGACGCCACACTGGGTGTATCAATCCTGGTTACCGATGCCGGTGAAACAGCAAATGGCGATGTTGATGGGTGGAGCCTGCGGCGTGCTGATGCTGATTGGCGGTCTGATGCTGCTGTACCGTCGATTGTTCAATCCGCGGGTACGGGCGATATCCAGCGGCGCGGACATCCTGATCCTGGTATTGCTGCTGGTGCAGGTTTCGCTGGGGCTGGGTACCATTCCATTTTCTGCCCAACACCCTGACGGTAGTGAAATGCTGAAGCTGGTCAACTGGGCACAGCACGTGGTGACCTTCCGCTTTGGCGCCTCGCAATTCTTGCAGGGGGTGGCGCCAATCTATCGGATCCATCTGGTGCTGGGCATGACGCTGTTTCTGCTGTTCCCGTTTACCCGCCTGGTACATGTGTGGAGCATTCCGCTGGAATATCTGACGCGGCGACCGCAGTTGGTGAGAAAAAGACGTTGACGGCATCATGCGCCAGTGGACGGCGTGTCGTCACTGATCACCTGATTGCGGCCGTTTTTCTTTGCCGTGTATAACCGCCGATCGGCGATCATGCGCAGGTCGTTGAGGGCGGTGCTGCCATCTTCATCGGCGCAGGCCACCCCCAGTGAGGCGGTAACACCGATCGGCAGGTTGTCATCGGTTAATATCATCGCGCCTTCGAGCGAGGCACGGATCCGTTCTGCAATCTGACTGGCGACGCTTTTGGTGGTGCCAGGCAATATCACGCAAAACTCTTCACCGCCGACCCGCCCGACCACATCGTGCTGGCGTACCGCACCGAGCACCAGCCTGGCGGTCGTCGCCAGCGTGCGGTCACCGGTAAGATGGCCGTAGCAATCGTTGACGAATTTAAAGTGGTCCAGATCGATCTGAATGACCGAGTAAGGTCGGTTGATTGCCCGGCATTTTTCGACGATGGCATACGCTTTTTCAAAGAAGGCACCGCGATTATACAGCCGGGTCAAGGTATCGTAACTGGCACGGATCGCCAGATTGCCTTGAAGATCGCTCATACGGCGTACCAGACGCAGAATAACCTGATAAGCCAGCAGCAACGCGCAGCTGAACACCAGCCACATGATCAGCAACACGCTGATAATGCGACCGTATTCGCCGCGCATGCCTTCGGACAGCGAATGGACGTTGACCAGGGTGCCATCCAGGTTTTTGAGCGCGGAATAGGTAATGAAACGCGTGCCCATACGCAGGGTGCCGAAATCATCATTAGCCAATGCGCTAGCAAGCCGTCGGCGCTCTGTCGGGGTTAACGCCGCGGCGGCCGCCGTCGGCTGAGTACTGGCAATAACGTTGAATTTTTTGTCCAGGATAAGCAACGTGCCGTCGTTCTGGCTGGGCAGCGAATTGCTCAGGTATTGATGGATGTCGCGGGTAGAAAAATCCATCGCAATAACGCCAAACCATTCTGCATGGAGATCAATCGGCACGCTGGCGGTGATGGTCGGCCCTTCGTTTAATATGCCGTTATACACTTCGGTCCAGGTTAGCTTGCGCTGTGGATTGCGGCTCGGTTGGCCATTGGTGAAATAGTTGTGTGTCATCATCCGACGCCAGCTGACGATTTGTTCCTTGTGGTTCTGCGGCGGCGCAGAGGAAACATAAAATCCGGAGCGTGAAATATAGTAGGTGCGTTTTTGCAGTTCTTTGAGCTCATCGCGCAGATGCAAAATAAAACTGAACTCAAGCGCTGCCGCCAGTTCTTTATGCAACGCGCCGACAGGCAGGCGATGCAGTAGCGGAAATTGGCCGCAGAAGGCATCCGAAACGCCGTTAATCGGCATGCCGCGCGCCAGATCCACCTCTACCTGCCATACCGTTCGTTGACGGATCTGGTCAAAACGCTGCTGCACCGCACGGGTTTTATCGGTTACCAATGGTGTTTCCAGCGCTTGCACCATGATGCTTTGGTAAAAATTAAGTTGGTCGAGGCTATATTGGATCCGATTGTCCAGGGTGGTGGCAACGCTCAGCAGTTTATTTCGTTGGCTTTCGGTGTATGACTCATTGATGATTATCGCTTCACGCCAGGAAAGAACGATAAAAATCAGTACCATAAGCATAAAAGACAAGTTAACCACTTTCTGCGGATTCTTCATATTCAGCTGCGAGGGCAGTAACTTGTCGAAAATCATCAGTGAGTTCCTTGCTGCTACAGGAAAAATTGTAGCGTAAGGCTACCGATTTGAGCATGAGGTGCAGTGTTAATGCTAGTACAGGGTAGGGGGGAGCGTCCATGGGGTAGACGTTATTTGCTACGGCAATAGCGCCCCAGGATGGGGCGTTGGCATGACCGAATGGTCAGGAAGGAAAACTGGCGACCTTGGGAATGGTCGGACTGCTCATGGAAATGATAAACGCACCATTATCCTTGATAATATTTGCCCCTTTCGAACGGCAAATGGTTGTCAGTTCGCAAATATCATCGGCGCTGACGGGATAATCGAGCTTTATTCTCTTTACTTTCCCTGTCGAGATGGCAACTTTAGCTTCTTTCTTGCTTTTAACTGTAATGGACATAATAACCTTTTATTTCAAAGTGTTAAAAGTAATCGCTGACCAAGTCGGCTTTAGCAAACTAGCTTTCTGGACGTCCAGGCGCAAGTTAAAATATCCCCTTGGCACAAAAACGTGATCTGCTTCGCATTTATAGTTTGCTAATAGTGCCTAAGGAGACGTAAAAGAAAATAGGGCATGCTAGCTCCCCTTGGACCATTTGAAATATATCTGACAGCCAAGGGCAAATAACCTTAAAAAAATTGTGTAGTGCGAAAATTCCTAAACATACGTTATGACGGGCATCTGACTTGCCTGGGGATAGGAAAAATCTTATTGTAATAATTACGATAAGAATAGTTTCTGTTCATTATCACAATGATTGAAATCTTGAAGAGCCCTTTGCATTGCGGCCTTTCATTATTAGGGAAGTTTCGGGACAATGATCGACTACAGTCTGTACGGCTTGCGACATGAGGACGCACAGCTTTATCGTGAAAAGCTGGGTGCTATTCTTGGTGATAGCATTTTTCATTTACTCATGGACCAGAGAGCAATTAATAAGGACAATATTCTTAAGCATTTGATTAGTGAAATAGAGCGGCAGCCCGATGAGATGCAGAAATATTATCGTGCCGCACTGGAAACTATCGGCGTACACGCCAGATAATGCTTTATTTTGTTACTTGTTTTTTTGCAAATAATTTAGCCGTCGTACAACGCCCCCGGCGGCTAAATTACGCGTGCATAGTTAGCTGTTGCTACGCTTAAGCCACGGCATCCACTGCCGTATGAGCCACACCGCTGATTTCAACCGCAGCCTGAGTCACACCGTCCTGTGCGACATCGGCGCTGTTATTCAGGGCTGCAATCAAGTCATCGGTGCTTAGATTACCGGACGTTACGCCATCAACCACATCCGTTATCGGATCGGTAATACCGCCGGTGACGTCGCCGATTTTATCCAGAATACCATCGACCACCGACGTTACCGTTTCGGCAATACCGCCAACCACACCGCTAACGGCGCCAATAGCACCGGCAACGGTACCAATTACACCGCTGACGATCCCGGTTAATCCGCCTAATAAACCCGTCAAACCACCTAAGTTCAAAGCCATATAACCTCCAGAGATAAGAATATTATTTTTTACTTTCAGTCATGTTACTTTTACCGGTTTTCTGCCGGTTAAAAATTTATAGTTCACGTATTAAAAAACTGTCAATGAAATCGATGAAATTTATATAAGGATTGTTTACCTAATCATGATGCTGAGGAAGTCAAGCCGCTGTGGCGGTTAATTGTCTGGAGAGAAAACTAAGTCGATGAAATAAATACGTTAAAAAAACATCGGATATTCTGGTCCAACCTGATAGTAATGTCCGTGTTTTTCCAGGGGGTACTTGGCAAGGATTAGACTATTTTCATTTTATTTTCTTCCCTATCTATACTGGAGGTAGGCAGCGCAAGGGTTCTAATAATTATTTATCTTGTATCAACAGGAGGAATAATGGATCAACAACTGGTGGCAGTGGCAAAGCAAGCCGGTAATGCGTTGAAGGCCAAAGGATTGAAATTATCTACCGCCGAATCCTGTACCGGTGGCTGGGTGAGTATGGCGTTGTGCGCCGCCGGTGACAGCGGCGATTTTTTTACCAGTGGATTTATCACCTACACCAATAGCGCCAAAGTGCGTTTGCTGCGGGTAGAGCAGGCAACGCTGGAGCGGCATACGGCGGTCAGTGAGCCGGTGGTGTGCGAGATGGTGCAGGGAGCGCTGGCGGCGTCTGGTGAACAGGTGGCGCTGGCCATCAGCGGCTATGCCGGACCTGAAGGGGGGGCGGACGGGACGCCGGCTGGCAGCGTGTGGTTCGCCTGGGGAGGCGAGGCGATTGGCCTGTGCGCGGAGAAGCGGCATTTTGACGGCGACAGTGAAAGCGTGATCCATCAGGCGGCGCTGTTTGCGTTAACCCGCCTGACGCAACTGTTGCAGGCTGCTGGCTGATACCAAGCGGAAGGAGACAAAAAAAGCCACCCGCAGGGGTGGCTTGATGGGTTATCCGGTGCGAATCAATCCAGTTTTGGATGCTGGTCAATCAGCATCTGTTTTTTCTTCTCCAACGCCTGGATCTGGGTTTCCAGGTCGGTGATTTCATCGCTGATGTTTTCTACTTTTTGCTCGATGTTATCGTAGGTTTCCTGTAGAAGCTCTTTGGCTTCGCTAGGGTCGGATGCGGCCGGCGTGGCACCGCGCAACGGCTTGTTGGCCGTTTCCTTCATGTACAGACCGGTAATCAGACCAATGATCGCCACCGCCATCAGATAATAGGCCGGCATATACAGGTTGCCGCTCGATTCCACCAGCCAGGCGGCGATGGTCGGCGTGGCGCCGGCAATCAGTACCGAAATATTGAACGAGATCGCCAACGCGCTGTAGCGAATATGGGTCGGGAACATCGCCGGCAGGGTAGAAGCCATGACGCCGGTAAATGAGTTGAGCAATACCGCCAGAATCAACAGGCCAAGGAAGATCAGGCCGATAACGTTACTGTTGATCAGGATAAAACACGGCACCGCCAGCAACAGCAGACCGACACTACCGCCGATGACGAACGGCTTGCGGCCGATGCGGTCGCTGGTCAGCCCGATTACCGGCTGGACGAACAGCATGCCGATCATAATGGCAATGATGATCAATACGCCGTGGCTTTCCGAATAATGCAGGTTATGCGACAGATAGCTTGGCATATAGGTCAGCAGCATGTAATAGGTGACGTTGGTGGCGATGACCAAACCTACGCACACCAGCAGGCTACGCCAGTATTTAGTAGCAATCTCTTTGAACGAGGTGCGCGGTGGGTTTTGGATCGCTTCGCGATCGCCTTTTTCCATTTTATCAACGTGCTGTTGAAACGCGGGGGTTTCTTCCAGCGCATGGCGTAGATACAGGCCGATAATGCCGAGCGGCGCCGCCAGGAAGAACGGAATACGCCAGCCCCAGTCAAGGAAGTTGGCTTCACCAACGATGCTTGAAATCAGTACCACCACCCCGGCGCCGAGCACGAAGCCGGCGATGGAACCGAAGTCCAGCCAACTGCCCATAAAGCCGCGTTTGCGGTCGGGTGAGTATTCGGCCACAAAGATCGCGGCACCGGAATATTCACCGCCCACCGAGAAGCCCTGTGCCAGTTTTGCCAGCAGCAGCAAAATCGGCGCCCAGATACCAATCGTGGCGTAGGAGGGGATCAAGCCGATACAGAAGGTACTGACCGCCATGATGATGATGGTGATGGACAGCACCTTCTGTCGGCCGAACTTGTCACCCATGGCGCCGAAGAACACACCGCCCAACGGGCGCACCAGGAACGGCACCGAGAAGGTGGCCAGCGCGGCAATCATCTGTATGCCGGGGGAGGCTCCAGGGAAAAATACTTGCCCCAGTGCATAGGCGACAAAACCGTAAACACCGAAGTCGAACCATTCCATCGCGTTACCCAATGAGGCGGCGGTAATCGCCTTCTTGAGCTTGGTGTCGTCGATAATGGTTATATCGTTAATATGCATGGGTTTATGGCGTTTTTTTCTTAGCTTCATAGCATCATCCCTTAATCCATTGGTCGAGCGTGAATTCGTTATCCTGGTTCACGTTTATCTGCCCAGATATCAGTATCTTTAATCTTAGCGTGCTCCAGCCGCTTTAGTGAAAATCATCGTTCAGCGTCAGCGTTTACCCTCTGCTGCGTGATAATCGGGGTTATTTCATTAATGTGAGTAATATTTTTTTTGCTATAGCTTAACGTTATATGTGACGACGATCAAATTATGACGGCCGGTTTATCAAGCGTTTAGTGGCGTCGCTCGACGAAAAATCAATAACAAGCGCATGAATTGCCAAGGTAAATTGCAGCCTGAATCGCTAGTATACGCGCCATGAATATAATAACGGGCGTTACTATGCAGGTTCAGCTACATCTTATTGTTAAGAAAATAATCTCCTTTGCTTTGCAGGCTGCGATGTTGGCCGCTCTGGTCGGACTGATATTTATCGATGTGCATTGGCTACACAATTTTGTCTACGAAACCTCGCTGACGGAGCTGATGCAGGAAGTCCTGCTGTTGGCGATAGCGCTGGGCTTCTTTATTTCTGGCTGGCGGCAACCGCTGTACCGGCCAGCGCGCGTGCTGATCGGCGGCTTTTTTCTCTGTATGCTGATTCGCGAAATGGACTTTGTCTTTGACTATCTGCATCACGGTGCCTGGGTATGGTTTGCCCTGCTGACTGCGATAGGGTGTCTGGTGTATGCACTATGCCGTCCCGCGGCCACCGTCAATGGTCTGGCGCATTTTTTGACTCATCCCAGCTACGGCATGATGTGCGCCGGTTTGCTGTGTATTCTGGTATTTTCACGTTTGTTTGGCATGCATCAATTGTGGCAAGGGCTGATGCTGGACGGCTATGACCGGGTGGTTAAAAACATGGTAGAAGAGGGCTGCGAACTGGTGGGATATGCGTTCTGCCTGTTTGCCAGCTACCGCTATCTGAGAGATGGCGAGAACACCTGAGTTGGCAGACGCTAGGCAATGGCGACATTTAACGCTACACTGTATATAAATACAGTCATTGCGTTGATCTGAGAGTATATACGTTGCCATGCTACCCAAGCGATTAGAGCCTGAGCTCGACATTTATCAATATCCGGAGCATTTGCGTGCCTGTCTGGCGACGCTGCCGAAGGCGCCGGGAGTGTACGTGTTTCACGGTCAGCGTGACGGCATGCCACTGTATATCGGTAAAAGCGTCAATATCCGTAGTCGGGTGATGGCGCATTTCCGCTGCAAAGACGAAGGCAAGCTACTGCGGCAAACGCAGCGTATCTCGTTTACAGAAACCGCCGGCGAACTGGGTGCATTGCTGATCGAAGCGCAGATGATCAAAGCGTTGCAACCGCTGTTCAATAAGCGGCTGCGCCGTTCGCGTCAGCTATGTTCGTTGCATTTGCAGGCGTCCCGGCTGGAGATTGTGTATGCCAAGGAGATTGATTTCGCGTTGACGCCGGCGCTGTATGGCCTGTTTGCCAACCGTACTGCTGCGCTGGAGAAACTGCGCACCATCGCCGACCAGCAACAGCTGTGTTATGGCCGGCTGGGTCTGGAAGCATTGCCGCCGGGCCGAGCGTGTTTTCGCCATAGCTTGCACAAGTGCGCTGGCGTCTGTTGCGGCAAGCAAAGCGAGGAGCAGCATCAGCAGCGCCTGGCACAGGCACTGGAACAGTTGCGCATCCACTGCTGGCCTTACGCCGGCAGGGTGGCACTGCATGAACAGCGCGGCGATTTTAACCAGTACCATATTATTCATAACTGGTTTTACCTGGGTACGGTCAGCGCGCTGGAACAGGTGGCGGGCCTGCAGCGCAGCGCCAGTCATTTTGACAGCGATGGCTACAAAATCCTGTGCCGGCCGCTGCTGAATGGTAATTATCCGATCATCGACCTCAGTGAATAATGGATGTGAACAGCCGGTAAGTGGTGGGATTTATCTGTAATTAGTTGCTATAGTGGCATTTTGTCTTGTCTCCTTAGGGTTAATATGGATAATGACCGTCGAAGCGAAGGAATGCGCTATTAACTCAGTTGGCAGAGTGATTGGTTTTAACATGCTTTTTGGCTACAAAATTGATAGACGCGGGTTCGAGTCCTGCATAGCGCGCCAGCTTCCTGAACTCTACGCAGCGGTAGGCTAAAGCGCACCCGGGTTGATTTGCACTATCGGCTCCTCGTTGGGATTTTCGGGTGTGCTTTACCCTACCTGCTTCACGCCTCCCTGAAGATCGATCCTTTGCTAGACTGTAAGAAGGCAGGTTTTCTGCCCGGCAACCGGAGGTCGATATGTCTGAATCTGCCCAACTGCAAGAACTACTGCAACGCGTCGCCGCGCTGGAAGCCCGTGAAAAAGCGCTGACGGCGGAATCCAATGCCTATCAAGCCATTATCACGACCCTGCTGGGCAATCTGGACAAGTCGCTGCGTGATGACGTCATTGCCATGATCGATAAAGCGCATGAGATTGCCTATGCACGCGCCATTCAACGCGGCAACGGTTGCCAGCAGAACAAGATCAAGCAGGCGGACGACGTTGCTCAGCGCATGTTCATGTTTGCCCAGGGGCAAGCGTCGCAGTCACGCTGAAACTATAACAGTTGCCGGTTTTTAATTGCTGAACTGATCTACCTCGGCAAACTGTACTTATGTTAGTTTGGCGCGTAATTATCGATAGTAATAATACTTTCCTGCCAAGGTTGCCGAGATGGACGCGATTAAAAACATTCTGCTGCAAGAAATCGACCACATTAACCAGCGAGAAGGGCGTGACGGCAAGCCGCGCTTCAACAGCGAGTTTGCGCGTACCCATCGTTATCTGTGTCTGGCGATGTTTGCCGGCTATTTTGCGGTGATCGGCGTGATGTACCCGGTTCCCTACCTGGGACTGTGGTCATTGATCGGGTTTACCGCATTTGTGCTGTTCATGTTTGCCATGCTGCTGGTGGAGATCAAACCCGTATACCGTTTTGAGGATATCGGCGTGCTTGATCTGCGGGTTTGCTATAACGGCGAATGGTATTTTACCCGGGCATTATCGGCACAGGCGGTAGCGGCGCTGTTGGCTGAACCGACGGTCGGCATGGCGCTGAAGTCTCGAGTGCAGGAAATACTCGCCAACAAAGGCGAAATTGATTTCTATGACGTTTACGACCTGGCGTACGGTAAGAAGCTGCATAACCCCGGCGCGTCGGTAGCGTTGGTCAATTGAAGGGTTTGCGCCTGCCAGGATGTCGATTATACTCAGCGTTTGAAGCCCGTTAAGTGTAAGGAAGTTGCGATGAGTGATGATATTTTCGATTTTGACATCGATGCAGAGTTAGCCAAAGCCGAACAAAAAGCCGCCGAGAAAGCAAAAGAAGTTCCCGAAATGCTTGAAGACGAAGCGGACTGCGAAGGCTGTAAAATCTGATCGTGAATCGCTAAAAAACCGCCGCGGCGGTTTTTTTATGCCTGCTGTTCAGTCCAGAACAAATCCCCAGATCAATAACCCCGCAACGATCAGCACGCAAAGTGCCGAAACGGTGATCAAGATTTTCCCCAGTAAGTCTCCATCATGCTTACGCTGCGTCACGTTACGTCATCCAACCAGAATTTTATGAATTAAATCGGCAACGCCAAGATTAACGCCGACCAGTATTAACACCGCGGCTATCATTATGGCGATAAATTTTTTACTGTTATTCAAACCAATACCTACAATTACCTGCGTGTTCCCCGGTGCTGGCTCGGCTTCCCGGTGCATTTTACCGCGCTAAGGTCAGCGTTTTATTATTGCCAGTATTATGAGCTTTCCTATCGCCATAAGTTCCAGAACTGTTCGCGTTGTTTGTCTTGAGGTGGCGAAAGCGGCTCTAGCGTGGCCAGCGGCCTTGAGCGGCGTATTCGACCGGGCTGCGTCAGGAGACTCGAAGTCGGCAGAGTCGCCAGAGGGCTGTCGAAGGCGGCAGCGGTTTGCCGGGCTGCACGACGGGTTAGATCACCGGTGCAGCCTCAACGACGGCAGTGGTTAATCGTCGCCGATTTTTACGCCAATCTTGCTGACCTGATTGCCTTCCATTTCGGCGATGGTCCAGGTAAGGCCGTCCCATTCAATATGGTCACCCACCACCGGTTCGCCACCAATCATCTGCAGCACGAACTGCCCCAGCGTTTGCTGTTCATCAACGCCTTCCTGCAGATTCAAACCATAAATCTGCGAAATATCGCTCAAGCGGGCATCTGATTGCAAAATAAAATCGCCGAAGAAGCGGGCGTCGAGCGTGACGGGCGGAGCATGGCTGAACAGCTTGCCCAGCGTTGGCAAGTCATGCTCATGGCCGATGACGCACAGAATATCCTGTTCGCGCAGGCGGGTGCTGCCGCTTGGGTGCAGCAGTTCCTTACCGCGAAACAGCGCAGCGATGCGGGTACCCGGTGGCATTTTCAATTCGCGCAGCGCGGCACCCACGCACCAGTTGTCGGCCGACAATTGGTAGATAAACTGCTCCCACTGGTTTTCCGGATGAATATCCAGACCAACGCGAGAAATCGGCGTTAGCGCCGGTGGTACCACCACTTTGGCTTTCCTGGCGGCAAAAGCCAGCGTGGTGCCTTGCAGCAACAGCGAAACCAGCACCACGAAGAAGGCGACGTTAAAGAACAGATGGGCGTTTGGCAAGCCGGCCATCATTGGGAATACTGCCAGAATGACCGGCACGGCGCCGCGCAGGCCAACCCAGGAAATAAATACCCTTTCACGCAGGGTGAAGTTACGAAACGGCAGCAGGCCCAGGAATACCGAAATCGGGCGGGCGAACAGGATCATCCACAACGACAACAGCAGAGCCGGCACGGCAATCGGCAGCAGATTGCTAGGCGTCAGCAACAGGCCGAGCACCAGGAACATGGCGATTTGGCTCAGCCAGGCCAGGCCGTCAAACGTCTGCACGATGCCATGGCGGTTGCGAATCGGCCGATTGCCGAGCATCAGCCCGCACAGGTACACCGCCAGAATGCCGCTGCCGTTTAACGCGGTGGTCAGCGCAAATATCAAGATACCACCGCTGACTGCCAGCAGAGGGTATAGCCCTTCGGGCAATTTGATGCGGTTAATCAACGCCATCAGCAACCAGCCACCGCCGAGACCAAAAATGATCCCCATGCCGAACTGTTGCAGTAAATGCAGCGGGAAGCTCCAACTGAGGGTGGTTTCTCCGGCCGAAATCATTGCGATCAGCGTAATGGTCAAAAAAACCGCCATCGGATCGTTACTGCCGGACTCGATTTCCAGTGTGGCCCCAACGCGTTCGTTTAACCCTTTGCCACCCAACAGCGAAAATACCGCCGCGGCGTCGGTTGAACCAATAATGGCGCCGATCAACAGCCCCTGGATCAGATCGATATTAAATAACCAGGCGGCTGCCAGCCCGGTTAACCCGGCGGTGATCACCACGCCGACCGTGGCCAATGACAGGGCCGGCCATAAGGCAACGCGGAAAGAACTGACGCGCGTACGCATGCCGCCGTCAAGCAGAATCACCGCCAGCGCCAGGTTACTGACCAGATAGGCCACGGGATAATTGTCAAAAGGAATGCCGCCAATGCCGTCAACGCCGGCCAGCATGCCGATTGCCAGGAAGATAACCAGAATGGGGATGCCAAGACGTGATGAGAAAGAGCTGAGGAGGATACTGGCCCCTACCAACACGGCGCCGATAATAAACAAACTGTTGATCGTGCTGGCATCCAAAATGACCTTCTCCTTTGGCTGGTTAACGCGGTGCGCGGTCGCGCCTCGGCCTGCTAATGATAGCCTGTTTCCCGGGTAAAACGCCAAGGCTGATTTGGCCAGATTTTGACTTTTATTGTCACTGTGGCAGGAAAACACCGACAAGAACGTTAAAAGTAACGTTGTTTCCTGGTTTGTTTATTTATATCAGTCGCTTGAAAATGAATGTAGGGAAGAATCATGATGGTTGTCCGGCGGATAAAACCATTAAACCCCATAGGGGATTTAATGGTTGGTAGAAATGGCCGCTCAGTGATCGAGGGATTGCAGGGCTCGCCTGATCAATTCAGAGGCCAGCTTGCGTTCGCCTTCAGAAACGCCGTCCAGATTGAAGTTGGCCAGGTCGTGTACCAGAATGCTGCGATCTTTGCCGCTGATGGACGCGTCCAATGCTGACAGCAGCCTGCCCAGAATCTTTAGCAATGTGGTGTTGGCCGGCTCGGCTTGCTGTGCTTCGGTGTTGTTGTCGGTCATAAAAATCCTCTCTGTCGTGACGGAAGGGCGCTAATGCCAGCACCGCCAATTGAGTGGCGCTGTCGTCCCTTAGGGTTCATTGAGCCCAATCGCTACCGTAAGGCAGGGATGTGGATTTCCACTTATGCAAAGCAGTTATAACAACTCGCTGCCATATACTCCAGTATAACTTTGCCGCAGTTCTGCTCCTTGAGATGAGCAATGCGTGCTTTGTCAGCCTGAATAATATTGGAGGCGAAAATAGATTATATCGGGTTTGTGGCATTTTGCGGCAGGGGGACAGGGGCGCGACATCGCCCCTGGTTAATACCTTATGGTGTTTTGACCTTGCGCTGTAGCCACGAGATATGTGGCCGCTCCAGCAGGAAGGTAAGATGCAGGCGAGTAATGACGTAATAGGCGATTACCGGGGCAATCAGGCCAAACAGCGTGCCGGCGATAACGTGGATAGCCCAGTTGTCGACGTGCAAGCCTTTGCTGAGGGCAATGCGCAGGCCACTACCGGCAAGAATGTGCATCAGGTAAATCACCATGCTCAATTCGCCCAGCTTACGCAGCCATGCCAGATCGCGCCGTGCCAGCAACACCGACAGGCAGACGATAAAGGCAATCGCCACGATGGCGAGCAGTAACGACATGATGCCGGTATCGGTATAATTGAGCCCCAAATAGCCATGGAATAGCCATTCCAGTACCACAAAGGCCACCAACGCCAATCCGGCGACACCCATGCCGACATTGGCAATCGCCGAGGCGTAGCGAATCGCCAACGCGCCAAGCAGGAAGAAGATCATAAAGCGAGTGATGTAATCAAAGTGGGCAAAATTCCCCAGGCTGTTTTGATAAATATACAGCGCGGCGGAAATCACGATCATCACCGGCAGTATCAGGTGGAACTTGTCCTTTTTATACAGCAGCGTGGCTACCACAAAAATCACGAACAGCGCATACAGGAACCAGAACTGTGCGCGTGGATGGGTAAACAGCATCAGCACATCGGAAAAGCTGGAGGGGTTGTTGGTATAGCGGGACAGCACTACTTCGATACTGCCCTGCAACAATGACCAGATGATGTACGGATAGACAATGGTGTCAATCTTGCTGATGATAAACCGTGTTTTGCCTTTGCGATTCAACGACGGCGCGAAGAACAGCCCGGACAGGAAGAAAAACAGCGGCATATGGAAACTGTAGATCACGCTGTCCAACAGCTGGTAGGACGCGTCCGAAAACTGAATGCCGGCGCTGTACAAACCACGATTGACGTGGCCGAAGACCACCAGAATAATGCCGATCCCTTTGGCATAATCTACCCAAGCTTCTCTCATTATTAACCCTATATTTATGGTAAATCGATCGTGTAGAAAGCGTAGCCGGGCATTGGGGTTTTACAACGGAGCTGAATCGCAAAACGCAGCTTTTCAGAAAATGATTAGGAATGGCGGAATAACACTTGCTTCGCAGGTCAACGGTCAGCGTCGTTTATCGATTGGCGAGAGGTGAGGGGAAGCGCGCTTCCCCTGGTTGGCCTGGTTGGGCAAGCCTATTGCGGTTTGCCGGAAAATAGAAATTTCAGTAATGGTACGCGCTTGTGTGCTTCATATAAGGCAAAGGCCAGGCCAAAGACAAACACCAGTCCCAGCGTAAAGCCCAGCAGATTATTGCCAATATAAGGCGTGATAAAGGCGCCATATATCAGCGTCAGCGGGTGGTGTACCAAATAGATGAACAGTGAGGCGTTGACCAGATAAGTAATGCGCGGCGAATGTTGATTCAGCAGCGCATGGCCAAATGAAAACACCACGTTGGTCATCAGGATACCTAGTAGCGCCTTGATGATGATTTCAATTTCAAACATAAAGTCGCTGTGCGCCAGCAGTTTCTGGTTCAGCATATAGGCGATGAACAACAGCAGCGACCCCAGCACCGCCCACGGCGATGGCTTGAGGAAAATGTCTTTAAGCCATGCGTACTTGAAGGCGTAGGCGCCAAGCACGAAGAACGGCAGATAGAACAGGGTTTCCATCACCACGAAGTTGAACACCGCGTTGGGCAGGATCTGCGGCGCGAAGGTTAAAATAATCCGGTGTGCTGTTGAATAGAGCAGCGCATACAGTAGGAAATAAAGTAAGATCTTTCCTAAATTAGTCATGCGATTGATCGGGTAGGGCGCAATGGGGGTAGCAATCGCCTTAATTCGGCGAAACAGATAAAAGCAAACGCAGGTTAACAACGCCAGGGTTAATAAAAACCACAGGTGTGAAACCAATTCCCAAATTGTTACATTTATTTTTCCGTACAGGGAAAACGCATTCCAGCCGTTTAATTTATCCGTGAAATATTTCAGCATAAAGAACTGTGGAATGGTTATTAATGGTATCGAGCTCAGCAGCGGAATGACCACGCGTTCCAGCCTTACCTTCAGCCAGCGGCGGCGCTCATAGCGCTGGTACAGCATAAAGGAAAAGTAGCCGGAAATGATAAAGAACACCTGCATGCGAAAGGCGTGGATCACGTCGTTCAGCACCGTCAGCGAGAACGACGGGCTGGCGCTGTTGACCGCCCAGCCGTGGCTGGAGTAAATCAGAGAAAGATGAAAAGGAACGCCGAGCAACATTAAATACGCTCGGATTGAATCAAGAAAAAACTCGCGTTGGTTGCTGCCGTTTGTCATAGATTACCGCTGATAATTTTTATTGAACCGTCATTAACCTGCTTATTAAGTCAGCATGCGTTAAATCGCAGCCCAAACCCTACTATACCGATTCATAATTTTCCATAGCGTCTTGCTGCCGGGCTTGGTACGCTGGGGTTTCTTCAGCTGCCTAAACTCTGAGCCATAAACATGAACCATTCATTTCTCATGTTGTCGGAAAGCTGAATAATCCATTAATATGGATTTTAAATGATTTGAGCACACGAATAGGGGGGGATGTGCTAGTTAATAATTTATCCAGACAACCACGCGCCAAGGGCGTCCGTTGGTTAGGTGCTACGACCGTATTGTTCACGCTGTTTTCCGCGCAGGCATGGGCCTTTTCCATCGATGATGTGGCCAAGCAGGCGCAGCAACTGGCGGGTAAGGGGTTTGAAGCCCCGAAGAGCAACCTTCCTTCTCAATTCCGTGACATGAAGTTCGCGGATTACCAGCAAATCCAGTTCAATCACGATAAAGCCTATTGGAACAAGCTGAAAACCCCTTTCAAGCTTGAGTTTTATCATCAAGGGATGTACTTCGACACGCCGGTGAAGATCAACGAAGTCACCGCCAATACCGTCAAGCAAATCAAGTACAGCGCAGATTATTTCAACTTCGGTTCGGTCAAGCACGATCCTGAATCGGTTAAGAATCTGGGCTTTGCCGGTTTCAAAGTGCTGTATCCGATCAACAGCGCAGACAAAAACGATGAAATCATGAGCATGCTGGGCGCCAGCTACTTCCGCGTGGTGGGCAAGGGCCAGGTGTACGGACTTTCCGCGCGCGGTCTGGCGATTGACACCGCGTTGCCATCCGGTGAGGAATTCCCACGCTTCCGCGAATACTGGATTGAGCGCCCTAAGGCCGGCGACAAGCATCTGGTTATCTATGCGCTGCTGGATTCGCCGCGCGCCACCGGCGCCTATCGCTTCGTGGTCTATCCGGGCCGAGACAGCGTGGTCGACGTACAGTCCAAAGTGTTCCTGCGCGACAAAGTGGGCAAACTGGGCATCGCGCCATTAACCAGCATGTTCCTGTTTGGTCCGAACCAGCCGTCGCCAACGCTGAACTACCGTCCGGCGCTGCATGATTCCAACGGTCTGTCGATTCACGCTGGCAACGGCGAATGGATCTGGCGTCCGCTGAACAATCCGAAGCATCTTTCGGTCAGCACCTATACCATCGAACATCCAAAAGGCTTCGGTCTGCTGCAACGCGGCCGTAACTTCAAGGATTATGAAGATCTGGACGATCGCTATGACCAGCGTCCAAGCGCCTGGGTAGAACCGCGTGGTGATTGGGGCAAGGGCAAGGTCGAGCTGGTGGAAATCCCGACGGCGGATGAAACCAACGACAACATTGTGGCGTTCTGGACTCCAGACGTACTGCCAGATGCGAAAACGCCGCTGGCGCTGAATTACCGCCTGCATTTCACTCGCGATGAAGACAAGCTGCATTCACAGGATATTGCCTACGTGAGCCAGACCATGCGCTCTACCGGCGACGTGAAGCAGTCCAACCTGATCCGTGAACCGGATGGCAGCGTGGCGTTCCTGGTGGACTTCGTGGGCCCTGTGCTGGCCGGTCTTGACGCCAACACGCCGGTTGCTTCGCAAGTCAGCGTCGGCGACAACGGCGAGCTGGTGGAAAACAATGTACGCTATAATCCAGTCACCAAAGGCTGGCGTTTAACGCTGCGCCTTAAAGTGAAAGACGACAAGAAGCCGGTAGAAATGCGCGCTGCGCTGGTCAACGGTGACAAGACCCTGTCGGAAACCTGGAGCAATCAGCTGCCTGCCAATGAATAAGACGACTCAATCTGCCCAGGATTATCTTGCGGCAATGCCCCTGACCGATGCGCGGTCAGGGGCGCTCACCCAACAACTTGACGCCGGTGATGAGCCGGCGCTGGTTACTCTGCACCGCCAGATGGGCGCTGCCGATGCCAATGTCGGCGCGCTGTCGGCTGACGACGTGGCGCTGGCGTCGGTGAAAAGCCGTATCCAGACCGCCTGGCCGGATGCGCTCAGCGACGACAACTTCGATACGGATGCGGAAGGGCGCACCATTTTGCAGGCCACGCCGCCGATCAAGCGTACCAGCATGTTCCCTGAAGCCTGGCGCACCAATCCGGTGGCCCGTTTTTGGGATTCGCTGCTGGGGCGTGCGCCGCATAATCGGCATGTCAGCAAGGAAGAAGCCGCTGCGGAAAACCGCTGGCGTACCGTCGGCTCGATGCGTCGTTATGTGCTGCTGATCCTGATGCTGGTTCAGACCGGTATTGCCACCTGGTACATGAAAACCATTTTGCCGTATCAGGGCTGGGCGTTGATCGATCCTATCGCCATGCTGGATCAGGATCTGATGCAGTCGGTGTTGCAACTGCTGCCTTATGTGCTGCAAACCGGCATTCTGATCCTGTTTGCCATTCTGTTCTGTTGGGTGTCGGCGGGATTCTGGACCGCGCTGATGGGCTTTCTGCAATTGCTGATTGGCAAGGATAAATACAGTATATCCTCCACCATCAAGGGCGACGAACCGATCAACCCACAGCATCGCACCGCGTTGATCATGCCTATCTGCAACGAAGACGTTGAACGCGTGTTCGCCGGGCTGCGCGCCACTTATGAATCGGTGGCGGCCACTGGCCAATTGGATCACTTTGATATTTATGTGCTGAGCGACAGCTACGATCCTGATATCTGCATGGCGGAACAGAAGGCCTGGATGGAACTGTGCCGCGACGTTGATGGCCATGGCCGTATCTTCTATCGCCGTCGCCGCCGTCGCGTTAAACGCAAAAGCGGTAACATTGATGACTTCTGTCGTCGTTGGGGCGGTGAATACAGCTACATGGTAATCCTTGACGCGGACAGCGTCATGAGCGGCGAGTGTCTGACCGGTCTGGTTCGCCTGATGGAAGCCAATCCGAACGCCGGCATCATCCAGTCTGCGCCAAAAGCGTCGGGCATGGATACGCTGTATGCGCGCGTGCAGCAGTTTGCCACCCGCGTTTATGGCCCGCTGTTTACCGCCGGCCTGCACTTCTGGCAGTTGGGTGAGTCTCACTACTGGGGGCACAACGCGATTATCCGCGTGAAACCGTTCATCGAGCACTGTGCTTTGGCACCGTTGCCGGGTGAAGGCTCGTTCGCCGGGTCGATTCTGTCACATGACTTCGTCGAAGCGGCGCTGATGCGCCGTGCCGGTTGGGGGGTGTGGATAGCCTACGATCTGCCGGGCAGTTACGAAGAACTACCGCCCAACCTGCTGGATGAATTGAAGCGTGACCGTCGTTGGTGCCATGGCAACCTGATGAACTTCCGTCTGTTCCTGGTCAAGGGCATGCACCCGGTACACCGTGCAGTGTTCCTGACCGGCGTGATGTCTTACCTGTCGGCGCCGCTGTGGTTTATGTTCCTGGCGTTATCCACCGCGCTTCAGGTGGTGCATACGCTGATGGAACCGCAGTACTTCCTGCAGCCGCGGCAATTGTTCCCGGTATGGCCACAGTGGCGTCCCGAACTGGCGATAGCGTTGTTCTCCACCACCCTGGTGCTGTTGTTCCTGCCGAAGCTGCTCAGCATCGTGCTGATCTGGGCCAAGGGCGCCAAAGAATACGGCGGCGCGTTCCGCCTGCTGATTTCGATGCTGATGGAAATGCTGTTCTCGGTGCTGCTGGCGCCGGTGCGCATGTTGTTCCATACGGTGTTTGTGGTCAGCGCCTTCCTCGGTTGGGAAGTAGTATGGAACTCGCCACAGCGTGACGACGACGACACGCCATGGGGTGAGGCGTTCAAGCGCCATGGTTCGCAGATGCTGCTGGGGCTGGTATGGGCAGGCGGTATGGCCTGGCTGGACCTGCGTTTCCTGTGGTGGCTGGCACCGATTGTCTTCTCGCTGATCCTGTCGCCGTTCGTGTCGGTGCTGTCCAGCCGAGCGACGTTGGGGCTGAAGAGTAAACGCGCCAAGCTGTTCCTGATCCCGGAAGAGTACTCGCCGCCACGCGAGCTGGTGGCCACCGAAGAATACTTGCAGCTGAACCGCGACCGCGCGTTGCGTGACGGTTTCCTGCATGCGGTGGTCAATCCGTCCTTCAATGCGCTGGCCGCGGCCATGGCTACCGCCCGCCATCATCTGCGTGCTGCCATCGAACGGGTACGCGAAGAACGGGTTAACGAAGCGTTGCAGGTCGGCCCCGACGCTCTGGCCAAGCCAAAACGCCTTGAACTGTTGAGCGACCCGGTTGCGTTGTCGCGGTTGCATCAGCGCGTCTGGTTACAGCCGGAGGGCGAAAGCTGGCGTGAACACTATCAACGGCTGCCACACAACGATCTGGCACACCCACGCGGTCAGCGTTAATCGCTGAACGTTTGCTACCCAGGGATGCGCATGGCGCATCCCTTTTTCGTTGGTACTTACGCAATGCTGACCTTGGGCTCGGCAAGAACTATGTTAAAATTTGCGCGGAGGTTGTTTATACCGAAACAACCATGCAGATAGGTCTATTGGGTGAAGATACGTTTTTATCTCCGTCTGGCATTGCTGGCACTCGGGACAGTCGTCTTGTCCGGCTGCGGCAGCATCATCAGCCGTACGGTGCCGGGTGCAGGGCACGGCAATCAATATTATCCGGGCGTGCAGTGGGATTTACGCGATACGCCGTGGCGTTATCTAACGGTGATTGACGTGCCGTTGTCGATGGTGGTGGACACCTTTATGCTGCCGTTTGATATGCGACACGGGCCGTATGAGTAATCGTTTAGCCGTTGGTGGCGAACGCCAATAGCCAATAGCGTTTTCCCTGGCAGTCAAAGGTACTCAATGCGTGCATCCCCAGGCCGTCAACGTGCGCAGCCAACGAATGCGGGTTGTGCTGGTCAATAAACAGCGCGCCGAGATCAAATCTTTCGTGGGTGTGGGTTTTCACCGCCGCGAACAGCTGTTTTAACACGCCTTTTCCTCGCCATTGCGTCGCCAGGCATACCGGGCCGTATAAAAACACTCGCTGCTCGGCCAGCGGCCGGCCGTTGAACGTCAGGCTGGACAGGGTCTCGACCAGCGCGTCGACCACCGGTGGGCGTGGCTGTGTGTCCGTCTGGGACAGGCAGACAAAGCCGGCCAGTTGACCGTCGTGCTCCGCCACCAATATGCCGAGGTCTTGGTTGAGGCTGGCCAACTGTGCCTCATCCATGGTTGAAACGATAAAACCTTGTTGCAGCTGCGCGCCGCTGAGATTCTCTGGCGTGTTTAGCCGTTGCAGCGTCAAAATGGCGGGGTAATCGCTGGCACGCGCCTGGCGAATAAGCATTATCGGATCCTTAAATTAACGTCGGACAGCAGAGCACGGCTCTCGACCGTTGGGCGGGCCGTAGCCAGGCCCGCCCGAGGGGGATTAACGCTCATCCCATTCATCGGCGGCCGTTTCGCCCTCTTCGGTGTCGAGCGGTGGATTCAGTTGGAAATCGCCTTCTTCCCATTCATACAGGGTATTTTCACCCAACCATTCTTCATGAATTTCCTCGTCGTCATAATCGCCGTCGAATATCGCTTGAGCCGCCGCGCCGCTGCGCAGCGTCAGGCACTCAACCGACTCGCCTTCGTCTTCAAAAAATTCAGCCTGCCACATGATATCACCGTCCAGCATCACGTATTTTTGCAGATTGAACTGTTGTGGCACCGGCGGTTCGTCATCATTACCGCCTTCGGCGGACTCAATAAACTCTTCGCGCGCTGCATCGATTGCTTCTTCCAAAGTGGCATATAGGCTCATGATCGTCTCCGGTAACAGTGCGGTTAATGAGTAAACTTCAGGACTTCTGAAGCGTCGTGACAAACGTCAAAAGTAATTGTTGTCGCAGCCACGCAGGATGCAAATTTTTTTGTTGTCCATTTTGCGACGAGGGTTGTCGCTTAAGCCGGCGAAACGGTGCCAGTGGCGAAGAATAATGGCACATCATCGTTCAACGCTCAGGAGCCCATGATGTTGCCTAATCCACAAACCAAATATCATCCCTTTCCACCGGTTGCGCTGCCGGATCGCCAGTGGCCGGCGCGCACGCAGCAACGAGCGCCACGCTGGTGTTCCAGTGATTTACGCGACGGTAATCAGGCGTTGGCGGAGCCGATGGACAGGGAGCGCAAGCAGTTGTTTTATCAGCTGTTGCTGCAATGCGGTTTTAGTGAAATCGAAGTGGCGTTTCCCTCGGCGTCGCAGACCGACTTTGATTTTGTTCGTTACTTGATCGACGAAAGACAGATCCCGGACGGCGTGACCATTCAGGTTCTGACCCAGTCGCGCGACGATCTGATCGACCGCACCTTTGAGGCGCTGCAAGGCGTGCCTCGCGCGATTGTGCATCTGTATAACGCCACCGCGCCGCTGTTTCGTGACATCGTATTCCGACAAGACAAGGCCGCCACCATCGCGCTGGCGGTTAATGGCGCCCGGCGTATTCGGCAGCTTTGCGAACGACAGCCGGAGACCGAATGGACGTTTGAATACTCACCGGAAACCTTTTGTTTTACCGAATTGCCGTTTGCCCTGGAGATTTGTGAAGCGGTGGCCGAGGTGTGGCAGCCGAGCGCGCAACGGCCGATGATCGTCAATCTGCCTGCAACGGTGGAAGTCAGTACGCCGAATGTCTATGCCGACCAGATCGAATGGTTCTGTCGTCATTTCAGCCAACGCGAGCGGGTGACCATCAGCGTGCATCCGCATAACGATCGCGGTACCGGCGTAGCCTGCGCGGAGCTGGCGATGTTGGCGGGGGCCGATCGCGTTGAAGGCTGTCTGTTTGGCAACGGCGAACGTACCGGCAATGTCGATCTGGTGACGCTGGCGCTGAATCTGTACACCCAGGGGATCGCTCCGGGGTTGGACTTCAGCCGTCTGCAACAGGTGGTGGAAGTGGTAGAGCAGTGCAATCAGCTGCCGGTACATCCGCGCCATCCCTATGCCGGTGAACTGGTGTTTACCGCCTTTTCCGGCTCCCATCAGGACGCGATCAAAAAAGGCTTTGCCGCCCAGGCCGAAAGGCAGGATGGACGCTGGCAGGTGCCTTACCTGCCGCTCGATCCGGCCGACGTCGGTTGCAGTTACGAAGCGGTGATCCGGGTCAACAGTCAGTCGGGTAAAAGCGGTGCCGCATGGTTGCTGGAACAGAATCACGGTTTGTCGTTGCCGCGCGGGTTGCAGATTGATTTTAGCCAGGTGGTGCAGCAGCAAACGGATGGCAGCGGCAAGGAAATGACCAGCGCCGAGCTGTGGCGGCTGTTCCGCAATCAGTATGGCCTGGTAGAGCAACCGCGTTTGCAACTGGTGAGCTATCAGACCGAAAGTCGTGGCGACCACGCCTACAGCTTCCAGGCCAGCGTGATGGTTGACGGTGAACCTCAGCCGCTTACCGGTGTAGGCAATGGCCTGTTGTCCAGTGCCGTCGATGCGTTACGCCAGCGGTTCGGCATTCAGCTGGCGATTGCCGATTATCATGAGCACACGCTGGGGCATCAAAGCCACAGCCGGGCGGTGGCCTATATTCGCTGTACGGCGCCAGGCAGCGATGCGGCATACGGTGTCGGTATTGATGCCGATTCTGCCCGCGCGTCGTTACAGGCGCTGTTCAACGTGGCGGGGCGCTATCTGACGCCACCACCGGTTGCGGCTGGCTGAAATAAACGCTGGGCGCGACGCCCAGTTGGCGACGGAACATCGCGCTAAAAGCGCTCGGGCTGTCATAGCCAAGATCCAGCGCTACCGACAGCACCGAGTGCCCGCTGGCCAACGCGTTGAGGGCGGCCAACAGGCGTGCGCGACGCAGCCAATCGCCGTAGCGCAGACCGGTTTCGCGCTGAAAACGACGCGCCAGGGTACGGCCGCTGACGTTGATATGCCGTGCGGCCTGCTCCAGCGTCCAGGGTTGCGCCAGCGAGCCTTGAATATGCTGGCACAGTGCCAGCAAGGCCCGGTCGCGAGGTTCGGGGAGATGCAGCGGCAACATGGGCATCATGCGCAACTCATCGAGAATCAACTCCATAATGCGCTCTTCACGACCGCCAGACGCATAGTTTGCGGGAATGTCCAACGCGCTGACGATCAGTTCACGCAGCAGCGGCGAGATCTGCACTACCTGACACTGGGCGGGCAGATCGGCGCGAGCCAGCGGATCGACGAACAGCGTTCTGACCGCCACCTTGCCGGTAAAGCGCAGGTTGTGTTCGACCCGTGCCGGCAACCATACCCCGCGGCCAGGCGGCACTACCCAACTGCCGAGTCGGGTATTGATCTGTACCACGCCGCTTAGGCAGTGGATCAGCTGTGCGCAGTTATGGTGGTGATCGGGTTCGATGTCACCGTGCTGATAATCCTTGGCGAATGGCACAATGGATTGATTTTCCGGCAGGTAATCATGGTGATAAAGCATTGTTACGCCCGGTTCGGTGGCAGGAGAGTATCCTGCAGCATGCCATGCAGCCCATTTTCATGCCAGTGCTGAAACGCATTTCTTGGCAAGGGTAGGCTCGGGATAACGGCTATGTTAGCTGGTGATGGCTGGTCACGTCACGCTAGCCGACACTGAGCGAATGTGACCACACGTGATGCCGTGCTGCGCATTGCGCGGCCAACCGACCAGCTTGAGGCTATCGCCAGCCTGTATTGCCAGGGATTGGGATTCCGCCGGCTGGGTGAGTTTTACGATCATCAGGGTTTTGACGGCATTATGGTCGGCCATCCGCACCATGCCTATCACCTTGAGTTTACCCATCATCACGGTGTACGGGTGGGGCGAGCGCCGACGCAGGACAATTTGCTGGTGTTCTATCTGCCTGACGAGACGCGGTGGCGCGAGCGCTGTCAGCAGATGCTGGCCGCCGGCTTTCGTCAAGTCGCCGCGTACAATCCCTACTGGCAAGTCAATGGCGTCACCTTTGAGGATTTTGATGGTTATCGCGTAGTGCTGCAACAACGGGCGTGGCAGGAATAAAAAGCCGACGCGTGGAGCGTCGGCTGGTTGTGAGGTGTATTGGCGATCAGTTATCGGTCGCCAAGGTCTGCGGTTTTTTGCCTTGGGTATTTTCCAGCATACGGCGAATAGGTACGATCAACAGAATCAGTACCGCTGCGCAAATCAGCAAGGCGATGGAGCAGCGGGCAAACAGGTTAGGCAGCATCTCCAACTGATCGGCCTTAACGTGGCCGCCGATCAGGCCGGCAGCCAGGTTGCCCAGGGCGCTGGCGCAGAACCACAGCCCCATCATTTGGCCACGCATTCTCTCCGGCGCCAGCAATGTCATGGTCGCCAGACCGATCGGGCTCAGACACAGCTCACCCAGCGTCAGCATCAGAATGCTGACCACCAGCCACAGGGGGGAAACGCCGGCACCGTCGTTGTTCAGTACGTGCTGTGCGGCCATCATCATCAGGCCGAAGCCCGCAGCGGCAAACAGAATGCCGATCACGAATTTGGTGATGCTGCTCAGACGCACCTTGTTGCGTGCCAGCGCCGGCCAGAGCCAGCTGAACAGCGGTGCCAGCAGGATGATAAACAGGGCGTTGATAGACTGGAACCAGACCGCCGGGATTTCAAAACTGCCGATGGTACGGTTAGTGTAATCGTTGGCGAACAGGTTGAACGAGGTCGGTTTCTGTTCAAACGCCGACCAGAAGAAGGCCGCCGAGATCAGCAGGATAAAGCAGACCAGTAACCGAGCGCGTTCTTTGCGGTTCAGGCCGGCGAACATGAACAGATAAACGAAATACAGCGTTACCGAGGCGGCGATAACGTAAACCAGCGCGCTGGCCACGGCGACCGGGTTCACCACCACAATGCCGTAGGCAATCAGCGCGACGACGGCGACAATCGCCACGGCAATCACCATCAACCAGGCGCCAACGCCTTTTTTCTTGGTTACCGGGCTATTCCAGGTCGAGTCCAGGCCTACTTCACTGTCATAGCGTTTCATGGCCGGTACCGCGAAGGTACGGAAGATAACCAGGGCCACCAGCATACCGATACCGCCGATGCCAAAACCCCAATGCCAACCATGGGAACGGATCAGCCAGCCGGAAATCAACGGCGCAATAAATGAGCCCATATTGATGCCCATGTAGAACAGCGAAAAACCGCCGTCGCGGCGGGCATCGCCTTTCTTGTACAGCGTACCGACCATCACCGAAATGCAGGTCTTGAACAGCCCGGAACCCAGTACGATAAACATCAGGCCGATAAAGAACAGGTTGTTGCCCATGATCGCCGACAGGGCGATCGACAGGTGACCAAGGGCAATCAGGATTGACCCGTACCACACCGCTTTTTGCTGGCCGAGCCAGTTATCCGCCAGCCAACCGCCGGGCAGCGCCGCCAGGTACATGCTACCGGCAAAAATGCCGACGATCGCCGATGCGTTTTCGCGCGCCAGACCCATACCGCCGTCATACACCGTGGCGGCCATAAACAGAATCAGTAACGGACGAATGCCATAGAACGAGAACCGCTCCCACATTTCGGTAAAGAACAGCGAACCGAGTGGATAGGGATGGCCGAAAAAGGTGCGGCTTTCAGTATTGTTAGAGGATTGCATAACTATTCCCAATAAAAAGTGCCGCGATGACACGGCTTATACTTGTGATATATGTGTTTTAAGGAAAGTAATCCGCATAACGTGGATTACTCGACAAAACTCCAGCCGCAGTGCCTGATAGCCGTGGAAAGCAAGGCGGTCATTTCTTCACTTGGCCAAATGCTGCGCATCGGCGTGATATTATTTAACCATTTGATAACCTGATGCTGGTTTTGTCTAGCCCCTGACAGTCATTTATAAGATGAAAAGTCGACAAACGTCTAGTTTTTTGGTTTTTATGTTGGCTTTGGCGGAAATGCTATTGACAGCTGAATACGAGGGTTTTTTTTATTAATTTTTTATAAAACAAATTGTTATGTACTTTATGTTGCTGTTTTGTGGCGCAGGCGACGTCGCAGGTAGGCTCAGGAGAAAAGTTGGAAAATGGCGCTTATGGTTGAAAATTCGCCAGCGGCGGTGATAATTGGCGTTAAGGTTCTTGCTGCAAGCTATCGTCCTCGTGGTGTTTCGGGCGGCGGCGCTGCAGGCACCACCACGAGTAAACCGCATTGAACAACACCACGACGGCGGTTACGCAGAATACCGCCCTAAAGCCGTAACTGGCGGAAACTGCCGCACCGAGCAAGGGACCGGTGACGTTACCAACGTCTCGAAAGGATTGGTTATAGCTGAAAATTCTGCCAGCGACCTGATTGGTGCAGTTATAGATCAGCAGGGTTTGCACTGCCGGAAGTAGGGCACCGTCTGCAGCCCCCAGCAAAAAGCGCAACACGCCGAGTTGCCACGGCGTCTGTACCAGCGCCATCGGGATCAGCAACAGTACCGAAAATATCAGCATGCACACCAAAATGCGTTCTGGGCCGATTCTGTCGCCCAACTTACCCAGTCTTGGCGCGCTGAGCAGCGCGGCAACGCCCGGAACGGAGGCGATCAAGCCGCTGACAAATGCCAGATTAGCAATATCTCCGGCCAGATCGCGGACATACAACGTGAGGATCGGTGCTATCGAGCCGCTGGCGACCTGAATAATCATCGTGGTCACGAACAGCGCCAGAATCAACCTGGGGTTTTTCAGTGAGGAAAAAACTTGCCGTGCATCTAGCATGTCTTTCTTTTGCACCGGCGTGAACCGCTCTTTAACGAAAAACAGCGTCAGGATAAAGCACACCAACAGCACCGCCGCGGTAATGTAAAATACCGGCCGCAAGCCATAGCTGTCTGCCAGCAAACCACCGATCAGCGGCCCGATCAGTGCGCCGCTGACGCCGCCGGTCGACAGGGTGCCCAGCGCCCAGCCGCTGCGGTTACGCGGTACCTGGGTGGCGATCAGCGCATTGGCGTTTGGGATGAATCCTCCCAATAACCCCAGTAGCGCGCGCAACGCCAAAAATTGCCAGATATTTTGTGCCATGCCCATCAGGACCATCACGATGGCCATGCCCAGCGCCGAACGCAGCAGCATCAGCTTGCGACCGCGCCGATCGGCGAGGCCGCCCCAGAACGGTGAGGCAATGGCAGAAAACAAAAAGGTGATACTGAATACCAGTCCTGACCACATATTCAACGCCTGGTGGCCGGTTACGCCGAGGGTTTCCACGTATAACGGCAGGAACGGCATGATCAGGCTGAACGCGGCGCCAGTCAGAAAGCAGCCGAGCCAGGTGACGAACAGATTGCGTTTCCAGTTTATGGGTGCAGATGCCGGAGCCATACAATACCGCGAAAGAAGGTGTCAGGTTTTGCCGTGGTGCCGTGGCAAAGCAGAAAGTTAGCGGGGTAAGTATGCGCTCTAAAGCGGTGTGCGGCAAATCAGCGATGGCAATATATGCAGCAAAATGAAAAGAAGTTTTAAAATTCTCAGCGGCAATGATTTCCCGCGTAGGCAACGCGGGAAGGGGCGACTATATGCCGTTTAACGCGTCAAAACCGCTGCTGGTGGTGGTGACCGCCATCTCGGTAACATCATAGTCTGCCACGGCGGTGAAGGGATCTTGCGCCAGAATGTGGTCTAACTGGCTACGCGCCATGCTCTTGACCAGGATCACGCCGCCGGTGCGGGGATTCTTGCGGCCAGCGGCGATGAAATCACCTTGGGCGAAGTACTTTTTCAACCAGATGATGTGCCCGTCGAGCAGGCTGTCGACCTCTTCGATAGGGCGGTGGTAGGTCAGGCTGACAATGAACATAACGGCTCCGAAAACGCAAAAAGTGAGCAGATAACATCACACCGTTGTGATGTACGATCAAGAGATTGCGATAAAAAAACCCGCCAGTGGCGGGTTTGCAATCAATACAGCGATGGTTCGCCTTCCGGGCGGGTTTTGAAGCGGCGGTGCAGCCACATATACTGATCCGGCGCCATCAGGATCTCTTTTTCGACCACTTTGTTCATAAAGGCCGCAGCGTCCAGTTCGTTGTCCAACGGGAAGTTTTCCACCGCCGGTTGCATGATCAGCTCATAGCCTTTGCCATCCGGCAGGCGACGAGGGGTAAATGGAATGATCGCCGGCTTGCCCATGCGCACCAGCACATAACTGCCGGTGGTGGTGGCGGCCTTGTCGACGGCAAACAGCGGAGCAAACACGCTGCTGCGCGGGCCGTAGTCATGATCTGGCGCGTACCAGATGATATCGCCCTGTTTCAGCGCGCGGATCATGCCCTTGACGTCTTTACGATCCAGCATGGATTTGTTGGAGCGCATGCGGCCCCAGGTCTGTAGCCAATCCATTAGTTTATTGTCATGCGGACGATAAACGCCGATACCCGGATTGTGAATGCCAAAGATACGAGCACCCAGCTCCAGCGTCAGAAAATGCAATCCGATCAGCAACACCCCTTGCTGGTTATCGCGCGCTTTTTGTATATGCTCCAGCCCGCTAACGGTAAACCAGCGTTCGATACGCCAGTTTGGCCAGAACCAGGCCATGCCGGTTTCAAACAACCCCATACCTACCGACTCAAAATTTTTCACCACTAAAGCTTCGCGTTCCGCTTTCGGCATGTCGGGGAAACATAACGCCAGATTGCGATCGGCGATTTCTACCCGACGTTTTAAAAAGCGCATGGAGAAGCGGCCCAAAGTGGTGCCTAACTGATAAATTACCGGATAAGGTAGCAAAACCAGCAGGTATAACAGGCCAATGCCAAACCAGGTCAGCCAGTAACGAGGATGCAATAAAGATCGATTAAAAGAGGGAACTTGCGTCATGTGTTCTCAGCTTAGAAGCAGTCATTTAATAGTAAAAACAGATAATTAGCATGTTCATTCGCCCAAGGGACCTGTGGCACGCATTTCATTTTCTGCCGGTTATAGCGATATATTGTGACAGTTTTTCGGCAGAACTGGAAAACCGACCGCATTAAATCATCATTTGCCCTGCCGCGATCTTAACGTGCCAATAGCCAGTTGCGCGTTGCGTTGCGATAAAAAGGGCTGCGATGAAACATTAGCTGCCAGTATCATAGCAGCATAAATATTCAGGAGTTAATTATGTTGTTTTCATGGTTAAGCGCGGGATTATTAATAATGGGCGTACTGTTAGGCAGTCTGGCTGCCCACTGGCAATCGAACCCGCTGCTGGCGACGGCTGGCGTGGTACTGTTGGCGGGCGTGGTGAGCGCCGGATTTACCGAACGTCATGGCGGACGCTGAACGGCGCCCGCCTTGATGATTAATCGTTTTTGAACAGGCCTTTTACCGCATGTGGTTCGCTACGCCAGTACTGTGGCGGCGCACTGGCCCGCTCACCCAACTTGGCTGCCGCATGCCATGGCCAACGTGGGTTATAAAGTATACCACGCGCCAAGGCCACCATATCGGCTTGCCCGCTGGCGATAATGGTTTCTGCCTGTTCCGGTTCGGTAATCAGGCCGACGGCGATGGTGGGCATGCCGACTTCGCGTTTGATGGTTGCGGCGAACGGCACCTGATAGCCTGGCCCGACCGGGATTTTCTGCTGCGCAGATAAACCACCGCTGGAAACGTGAATATAGTCACACCCCAGTTCCTTCAGTTCTTTGGCCAAGATAACCGACTGTTGTTCGTCCCAGCCGCCTTCCACCCAGTCACTGGCGGAAATGCGAACCCCGACGGCTTTATTGGCCGGGAATACCGCGCGGACTTCACTGAAAATCTCCAGCAGCAGACGCATGCGGTTTTGCAATGAGCCGCCATACTGGTCGGTACGCTGGTTAGCCAGCGGCGACAAAAACTGATGCAGCAGGTAGCCGTGCGCGCCGTGCAGTTCAATCAACTCGAAACCCAGCCGGTCGGCACGTTTTGCGGCTGCAACAAACTGCCGTTTAAGCGTGGCGATACGCTCCAGACTCATGGCTTGCGGCGCTTCGTCATGTGGATGGAAGGGTACCTCGGAAGGCGCAATGGTTTGCCAACCACCGCTGGACTGGCTGATTTGCGCGCCGCCGGCCCAGGGCACCGCGCAGGAGGCTTTGCGTCCGGCGTGGCCAAGCTGGATGCCCAGCGGCAGGGTGGCGTGCTTTTTCACCGCCTGTATCACTCCCGCCAGTGCCTGTTCGGTTGTGTCGTCCCACAGACCCAGATCGTCCGGTGAGATCCGCCCTTCCTCCGCCACTGCGGTCGCTTCAACAATCAACAGTCCGGCGCCGGACATTGCCAAATGCCCCAGGTGCATGGTGTGCCATTCGCTGGCGCTGCCGTGCACGGCGGAATATTGGCACATCGGTGCGATGATGATGCGGTTGGGCAAGGTCAGTTTGCCGAGGGTAATCGGTTGGAATAGCTGGCTCATAATATCCTCGTAGTGCGTTATTAATGAATCGCGTGCTAAGCACAGGCATATCCGGATTTGTGATGCTCGTCAAGTTTTAGACCGGGAACGGCACCATGCCGTTAATGCTGTGTTAGGTGCTTTTTTCGGGTATCATGTGCGCCGCGCGCGGGCGCTAGGCCGGCGCGCATGTTAATCCGTCACCTCCGAAAGACAGGAACGTACACCATGCCAGTGTTACATAACCGAATCTCTAACGAGGAATTGAAGGCGCGCATGCTGGCCGAAACCGAGCCGCGCACCACAGTTTCTTTTTATAAATACTTCACGCTCGACGATCCCAAGGCGTTTCGCGACAGCCTGTATCTTCAGTTCGAAAAACTGAAGGTCTTCGGTCGCATTTATGTGGCGAAAGAGGGCATCAATGCGCAAATCAGCGTGCCACAGAGCAACTTTGAGGCGTTCAAGGCCACGTTATTTGCCAGCCACCCGGCGTTGAATCAGGTACGTCTGAATATTGCGCTGGAAGACGACGGTAAATCGTTTTGGGTGCTGCGCCTGAAGGTGCGCGATCGCATCGTGGCTGACGGCATTGATGATGCCAGCTTCAATCCGGCCGACGTCGGTGAATATCTGAAGGCCGATCGGGTCAACGAAATGATCGACGATCCGGATACGTTGTTCGTCGATATGCGCAACCACTACGAATACGAAGTGGGCCATTTCGAAAACGCCATTGAAGTGCCTTCCGACACCTTCCGCGATCAGTTGCCGATGGCCGTCGACATGTTGCAGGACAATAAAGACAAAAAGATCGTCATGTACTGCACCGGCGGTATTCGCTGTGAAAAGGCCAGCGCCTACATGCGCCACAATGGCTTCAAGAACGTTTATCACGTGGAAGGCGGCATTATCGAATACGCCCGACGGGCGAAAGAGCAGGGCCTGCCGTTGAAGTTTATCGGCAAGAACTTTGTGTTCGACGAGCGGATGGGGGAGCGCATTTCTGATGACGTGATTGCCCACTGTCACCAGTGCGGCGAGCCGTGTGATACTCACACCAACTGCAAGAATGACGGCTGCCATTTGCTGTTTATTCAGTGCCCGAGCTGTGCGGCCAAGTTTGAAGGCTGTTGCAGTGAGATTTGTCGCGAAGAGCTGAAACTGCCGCGCGAAGAGCAGCGCGCACGCCGCGCCGGTCGCGAAAATGGCATCAAAATCTTTAATAAATCAAAAGGTTTGTTGCAGACGACGATGCATATTCCGGCACCGGAAGAGAAGTAACGCGGCAGGCCGCGGGGTAAAGGGGCGGCAGCGATGACCGCCCCGATTGAGTATTACTCGCGCACGCCTTCTACCGAGATGATCAGCTCGACATCCTGCGACGCCGGGCCAAGATCGGTGGTAATGCCGAAGTCTTTCAGCGTGATCTTGCCATTGGCTTCAAAGCCGGCGCGGTAACCCCCCCACGGATCCTTGCCCTGACCCAACAGTTTGGCGTCCAGCGTTACCGGCTTGGTCACGCCGTTCAGGGTCAGGTTGCCCACCACCGCATAGCCGTCACCGTTTTTCTTCACCTCGGTGGAGACAAACGTGGCCTGCTTGTTTTTCTCGACGTTAAGGAATTCGGCGCTGCGCAAGTGCTTGTCACGTTCAGCGTGATTGGTATCAACGCTGGCGGTATTGATGGTGACGTTCACCTTGTCCTTGGAAGGATCTTTCTCGTCGAAGGTGAAGCCACCGTCGAAGTCTTTGAAGCTACCGTACAGCCAGCTATAGCCCAGGTGCTGAATGCGGAATTCGATAAAGGCATGCTGCCCCTGTTTGTCAATCTTATAGTCGGCGGCCAAGGCGGAGCCGGCGCTCAGCAACAGTGCGCCGGCGGTCAGGCCCAATACGGTCTTTTTCAACATAGCAATCTCCATAAATCCACGAGGTTAATCGGCGCTGCGACCCAGCATCCGTTTCAAAGTGACATCACCATCAACAAAGTGATGTTTAAGCGCGGCCAGAGCGTGCAGTACTGACAGTACTACCACGGCCCAGGCCAGATAAAGATGAACAGTGCCGGCGGTATCGGCCTGACTGGCCATACCGGTTGCCGTTGCCGGAACGTCGAACCAGCCGAATACGCTGATCGGTTGTCCGTCTGCGGTCGATATCAGGTAACCGCTGATCAGGATGCTAAACAGAACCACGTACAGCGCCAGGTGCGCCAACACTGCGCTGATGCGGGTGAAACGACCGTAGCTGGCCAGCGGCTTGGGCGGCGGTGATACGAAGCGCCAAATCACCCGCACCACCATCACGCAAAACAGTATCACGCCGATGCTTTTGTGAATTTCCGGCGCCTGGTGATACCAAACGTCATAATAGCCCAGGGTGACCATCCATAGCCCAAGAGCAAACATGCCATAGACGGCCAACGCGACCAGCCAATGAAGCAAAATCGAAATGTGACCAAAGCGGTCAGCGGTGTTTTTCCAGAGCATCGGACTTCCTTACTTTCCCTATGTTCGGTTGCAATAATTAAACATTAAAAAACATAAAATCAATAATTAATTTATCTATGTTACTTCTTATTTATCTCAATCAAATAATTTGTTTTAAGCTGTCGAAATTGGTCAAAGATATCGTTTGATAGTATTAGTCTTTGGCGCGTCGGTTTATTATTTTTTGTTGAATTATATAATTTTAATCTCACGATCGCCGCTTTTGTAATCTTACGTAAATATCATCGACATAATTGAGCAAAAAAGCCGTTTTCAACTGCCATGGCACGGTAAAAAAAAATGTGAACCGTTTTTGACACCATGATTCATCAGCATTGGCGCTGGGTAATCCTGCTGTCCAGCTACGGATTTTGCTAACATGGAGGCTTCACAGGCCGGTCTGGCCATGTGCCTTCAGGGTATCAAGGAAACCATAATGGGACGAACTATCTTGACCGATCGTACGCTGCGCATGGCGTTATTGCTGGCGATGATTGTGGTGATCCTGGCTGGCGTCAAAGCCGCGTCCGACATTGTCGTGCCGTTCTTGCTGGCGGTTTTTTTTGCTATCGTGCTTAACCCGCTGGTGGTGGTGCTCGAACGCTGGCGTATTCCACGCGCGCTGGGTATCGCGCTACTGGTGGCGGCGGTGGTGGTGCTACTGATGCTGTTTATCGGTATGTTGGGGGCTTCACTCAACGAATTTGCCCGCTCGTTGCCACAATATCGCGGCATGATGGCGGAGAAAATGCGTCAGTTGCAGTATTATGCCGACCGTTTCAATATCACCATTTCCCTTGAGGTTATTGCGCATTATATCGATCCCGCCGCCGCGATGAATCTGGTGACGCGCTTGCTGAGCCACTTTTCCGGCGCGATGAGCAATATCTTCCTGCTGTTGATGACCGTGGTGTTTATGCTGTTTGAAGTGCCGCTGTTGCCTTACAAACTGCAACAGGCGTTGGATAAACCGCATGAGGGCATTGCCAATATCCAGCGCGCGGTGCAAGGCGTCACCCATTATCTGGTGATTAAAACGGTTATCAGCCTGGCGACCGGGGTGATCGTCTGGATATTCCTGGCGCTACTGGAGGTGCGTTTTGCCTTTATCTGGGGATTGCTGGCGTTTTTATTAAACTACATTCCCAATATTGGTTCGGTGATAGCCGCTATTCCGCCGTTAATCCAGGCGTTGTTATTTAATGGTGTGGGCGATGCAGTGGCGGTGGCCGGCGGGTTTGTGCTGATCAATATGGTGATTGGCAATATGCTCGAGCCGCGCGTGATGGGGCGCGGGTTGGGCCTGTCGACGCTGGTTGTCTTCCTGTCGCTGATATTCTGGGGCTGGCTGATGGGGCCTGTCGGAATGCTGCTGTCGGTGCCGCTGACTATCATCGCGCGTATAGCGTTGGAAGCCAGCGATGGCGGCCACCGACTGGCGGTGATCCTTGGCGATGGCCGGGAACCACGCCAGCAGCCGGCTACGCCGCCCGAGTGACGACAGGCAAGGAAAGTAGGCCTATACCGCCAGTTGCGTGAGATAGGCACCATGGAGCGGTGCAGCCGGTGGGTAAAAATAACGCAGCACGTTATATAACGAATAGAATTCCAGCCGGTTGCGGACGTTGATCTTTTCAGTGATATGGCGTTTATGCACATAAACGGTGTGTGAGCTGATCTGCAGTTTGCGCGCGATGCGGTAGTTTGGCATTTCCGCCATCCAGAACCGCATGACGGTCAGTTCCTGCGGGCTGAACAGTGAATGGACCCGATTTTCCTGCGGCATAACCGGTTCGTCACGCAAGATGCGTAACGCCTTGGACAGGATCGACTTGCTGAACAGAAACGCGTTATCGGCGATGCGTATTGGATTATCGCTGTAGGGATAGGGGGTATCCAGGTAGATAAACAGCGTGGCGTAATGACTGTCGTCGATAAATCGCTGTAACTGGGCGTCAACGAGGTTATGCCGACAGACGCTGGTCAGGTTCAGCAGGATGTGGGTAGGTTTGAAACCGGTCAGCAGCGGCAGGGCAGATGCCAGGCTGCTAGCGCATTTTATACTGCTGAAAGCATGGGGGGTAAAATAGCCGGCAATTCCCAGGCAGGTGTAGCCGCATTCGTCCACGACAAGTAGTTTCATGGTGACATCCTTGTGATAAAGCAAAAAACATCGGGCATTACATCTGTAAAATAGGGGGAATGCCAGCACTCTACAACTCGGAAATCCAGACTACAGTGCAAGCTTTTTCCGTGGCAAAGTGAACGTAGAGCGGATAGCGAGCCGCAAGGGGTGAGCAACGAAAGTGGAATCAGCCTGCGCCGAGCGGTCGCAGGCGACGACAAACCTAATCAGTCGTGATTGAAACGGCGCAGCGCAAACGGCGATATGTCGAACGGAATGGTTTTATCCTGGGCGTACAATGCGGCAATTTCGCCCAACACGCTGGCAAACTTGAAACCATGACCACTCAATCCGCTAATGACCATCATATTCGCGCAATCGGGCACGGTATCGATAATAAAGTCTTCATCGGGACTCATGTCGTAGGTACAGGCTTTGCCATGCAGACAGACGCCAACGCCCGCCAAATGCTGGCGCAGGAAGTTGAATACCTCGCTGCCGTCGCTGGCAATGCTGCCAAAAGGCGCGCGCTGGGCGGGATCGTCGATCGGCTGGCCGCCGTCATGTTTGCCGACTTTCAAACCGTCGTTATCGGCCGGGAAACCATAATAATGGCAGCCATCCTGCGCTTCCACGGTAAACGCCGGGAAGCGGTTGGTTTCGCTATAACGCCCATCCGCCTGATGCCAGGAGAAGACTTTACGCAATGGCGTTACCGGCAACAGCGGCAGCAATTTCTTCACCCAGGTGCCTGCGGCAACCACCACCTTGCGTGCCTGGAAGCGGCCTTCCGGCGTGGTAACTTCAACCCCGTCATCCATGGCCGCAACCGATGTTACCGCACAGTTGAACAGCTGGCTGCAGCCGGCATCTTTGGCAAGTTTGATATATTGGGCTATCGCCAGTTCGGCGCGCAAGAAACCGGCATCAGGTTCAAACACCGCCACGTAGTTTGACGGTACGCTGAATTCTGGCCAGCGTTGCTGGATTTCATCGGCGGTCAGCAATTGGCTATTGAGGCGGAAAGCGTGGGCGCTGTGGCGTGCGTTGGTGATAAATTCGGCATCGTGCGGGCCGATATTCAGCACGCCGCAGGCGTGGAACAGTTGTTCACCGCTGGTCAAGGCCAGGCCATTCCACAGCGCCTGTGCGCGCAGCACTAACGGCACGTACTTTTCACCCTCGCCATAGGCATGGCGAATAATCCGCGTATCACCGTGATGACTGCCGTTACTGTGTGGCGGAATGGCGCTGTCGATCATCAACACCTTTAACCCGGCCTGCGTTGCGTAATACCCCGCGGCGGCGCCTACCGAACCACTGCCCACCACGATCAAGTCATATTCCACGTCACCCTTCCTCACTGTTGCGCGTTGCTTATCGCCCCATAATAAAAGGTTGGTCTTATCAATGCATCCGTTGTTGCGGTAACAGCCAAAGAAAAAGCGCCAGGAGTGTGCGCCGGCGCTTTAGAGGTGAGTGATGGAAGCGTTAGTGTTTTTTACGATCAAGATCCTGGTAATCCGTTGATTCGATTTTGGCGATGCCGGCTTCTAGAATGTTAATAAGTTGTCGGGCGACATCGGTGGTTAACCAAAGCGTTCTGTCTACTTGGGCTTCTTCGGGCGTTTGGTCTAGTGAAGACAGGTAATGAAGGCGTATCATCATGGCGTCATAGACGTCGACAGTACTGATATCCCAACCAACAAGCGGGTGCGTCTGAATTACTTCATCATTTCTGTCCATAAAGACCCCTTATTGAGTAGTAACTAGCATGAGTAACTAACGAGGATCGATGCGGCTCATCATCATGAGGAGCATTTACAGTATACGCATACCCTCTGTAGGGTGTCGCTTTTCCTGCGTTTTTTTGTAAAAAAATGCTCATTTGCGCAAAAAACAGGCGAAAGTGCTGTGGGCGGCCTAACGGGACTTGACGGCCAAGGCCGGCTGAAACCAGGCTCAGGGAGCCTCTTGTGGCGGTAGGGTAGTCGGCGGCTGGACGTGTTTTTCCAATTCGGCCGCCAGGTGGGCAAAGTGTTTTTGCGTTTCGCTATCCCGATTCTGATTTTGTGATTCGAGTTTTAAACTATGAATCAACAGCTGGTTGGCTTTGCTGTCCAGACCAAACGCCAGATAGGAGAATGCCACTTCCAGCACGCTCAATCGACGTTTTTGATCGGCGATCAACGCCAACAGTTCACCGAAGGTCATCGCTTCTTCGGGTTTTTCTTTGTCCGGGGCCATGCAACACACTCCTGTCAAACGTCGCCAGATACCATGGTTAATTACAGACCAGATATCAGGTTTATTCCAGCTGACTGGCGGGATTTGCGGCGTGGCGCAGAGACAAAAAAGCCGGAGAGCGACCCCCGGCAAAAACAGCATTGCAGTGTTATTCTGCGGTGAACCAATCGTCCGCGCTTTCCCAGGTTTCCTGTAGAATTTCGGCGATCAGATCCTTGTCCGTTTTGACGCCCCCGAGCACCGAAAGCCCGTTGGCGCCAGCATATCTCACCTGTACCACTGCGTCTGGGAACTGTCGATTTAGCCGTTTGCCCAATTCACCGCTCAAGGCTTCAATCGCCCCTGGCGGCAGCGGTCTGGTTTTATCTATGGTTACTTCAACACGCATCATTGCCCCCGAAGTCATTTACTGTGTATTTATACAGTCAATGACCTGCGGGAGCAAGAGGGCACGATAAAAAAATCAGCAGGCGGTGACTGACCAGTTAACGCTTTCTCCGGCGAGGAACGGCACGATGGATTCGTTGCCGAGGGCAATCTCTGCCGGCTGGGTTACCGGCACACGCTGTAGTTCGATAAAATCTTCGTTGACCGGCAAACCATAGAAGCGTGGGCCGTTCAGTGAGCAGAAGGCTTCCAGGTGCTGCAGCGCGCCAAGTTGATCGAATACCGTGGCATAGGCCGGCATGGCGCTTGGGGCGTTGAACACGCCGGCACAGCCGCAGCTCGACTCTTTCCGGTGTTTGGCATGCGGCGCGGAATCGGTACCCAGGAAGAATTGCTCACAGCCGCTGGCTACGGCATTGCGCAGCGCTTCCTGGTGAATGTTGCGTTTCAGGATCGGCAGACAGAACAGGTGGGGACGAATGCCGCCTACCAGCATATGGTTACGGTTGAACATCAGGTGTTGCGGGGTGATGGTCGCAGCAAGAAAACGATTGCCTTGTTGCACGTACTGAGCGGCTTCTTTGGTGGTGATATGTTCGAAGACAATTTTCAGTTCCGGGAAGTTGTGGCGAATTGGTTCCATGACGCTGTCAATGAAGCGTGCCTCACGGTCAAAAATATCGACGCCAGCATCGGTCACTTCACCGTGAATCAACAGCGGCATGCCAATCTTCTGCATTTGCTCCAGCAGCGGGTAGATGCCTCTCACGTCGCTGACGCCATGGTTGGAGTTGGTGGTGGCGTTGGCCGGATACAGCTTGGCGGCGGTGAATACGCCCTGGGCAAACCCATCGACCAGCACCGCGGCGTTCAGTGAATCGGTCAGGTAACAGGTCATCAGTGGGGTAAAATTATGGCCCTGCGGCACGGCAGCCAAAATACGCTCACGGTAGCGTTGCGCGGCTTCAATTGTGGTAATCGGCGGCGCCAGATTCGGCATCACAATCGCCCGGCCGAATACTTGACTGGTATAGGGCAGAACCGTTTTCAGCATGTCATCGTCACGCAGGTGGATATGCCAGTCGTCAGGGCGGCGAATTTTCAGGGCTTGAGGCTGTGCGGTCATGTTGCAAAACTCCGGCGGTCAGAAATACGTCAAAGTAAAAGCGAATAATGGGGATGTTATTCACGCCGGGGTGTAAGGATAAGCGGAAAGCGATTGCGATGCATCTGTTTGTTAATCGCAAGTTGAAAACAATCGGCCAACGGGCGCATAGTGATGAGGATCCGACTGTTTTGCCAACGGTATGGTTGGCTATCAAGTTATTAAGTATCAATGGGAGGTTGAAATGGAAGTTCGTGTGATTGCTACCTTGCAAGCCAAGGCTGAATTTTTTGATGCGGTAAATGATGCGGTGCATCAGATCGTCGAGGCCAGCCGCCAGGAGCAGGGTAATTTGCAGTACGATCTGCACCGGGATCTGGACCAGCCGGGCGCGTTTGTCTTCTTTGAGCGCTGGGCTAACGCCGAGGCACTGGAAAAACACAATGCCACTGCGCACTTCACGCAGTTTGTCGCTCAGATCGATGGCAAACTCGAGGTGCTGGACATCAAGCGGCTAGCGAAAATTGCCTGAGATATTGGCCACAAGCAATAAAAAACCCGCCGATTGGCGGGTTTTTTATTGCTTGGATTAACTTAATCGTTAACCGGCTGCGGCTTGGTGGCTGGTGCCGTTGCCGTGGTGGCTGCGGCATGCCCGCCGGCAGAGCCTTTACCTTCGAAGTTGAAGGCAGGGCGGTGCCAGTCGCTTTGCTTCGGCGCTTCCGGCTGATAAGCCGGCGCTGGCGCTTTGGTCATCGGTGCGCTGGCGATATGCTTGTACAGCGTCGCGCCATGCGTTTCCTTAACCGCCGCCGTGGCTACGGCCACAGCCGGTTCAGCAACCGCTGGCGCTTCATCGACCACCATCTCAGCTTGGGCAACCACCGGTTCGGTCACCGGCTGTGGCGCGGGCTCAACCGGCGCTTCAACCACGGTGTCGGCAACGGTTTCATCCGCCGCGTGTTCTGCCGGCGTCGCCGCTACGGTTTCAACCGCCGGGGCCAATTCAGCGTCAGCCGCTGGCGCAGGCTGAGCGTCGACCGATTCGATAGGCTCTGGCGCTGCGGCCGGGGCGCTATCTTCGGCGCTGGTTGCTGCCTGGCTAACCGGGGTCTCAGCGGTTTCCGCCACGTCCTCGGCCAGTTGGCTATTGATTACCGGTTCGGCCGTTGCCGGCTCGGCAGCAATCTGCTGCGTTGCTGCTGGCGCCGTTTCGGTTTCAACGGTTGGCTGCTCGGCGGTTGCCTGAACCACTTCGCTGGCGTCAGCCACCCGTGGCGCAGCAACGCTGGCTGCCGCTACCGCGTCGTTGGTCATAACGTTTTCAGCAGCAATATTGGTCGCTTCGGCAGTGGCTTCGGCTTCTTCTACCGCTGAAATCGCTTGCGTGACAGGGTAACTGACCCATACTTTGCCAGAGGCCATTTCAGGCGACACGAAAGCGCCTGCCAGAGGCATTGGCGACTGGGTAGGGTAACGTTCATCACGGTAACGGCGACGACGCTGACCGCTGACGCGCAGATGGCGCGGTGAGCGGCGTGAACGACGCGGCATACCGTTTTCACCGTTGCGTGCTTCACCCTGTGCTTCATCTTCAGGCGACGCTGCGACGGTTTCCGGCAACAGTTTCACGCTGTCTTCCGCTGTCGAAGTTGGCTTCACTGCGTCGGTTTTTGGTGCCAACAGCTCTTCCGCTGCACTCTGCAGTTCTTCTTCTGCGGACTGAATGCGGACACGCTGCGTCAACTGACGACGTTGACGGCGCTGCGCCGGCTGCTGATGACGATCGTCCTGATCTTCATCGGTTGCTGCTGCCACAGGCGCTTCAACGCTTTCCAGCGCCTTCACTTCCTGCTGAGCCTGACGTTTTTCTTCCTGACGGCGACGTTGGCGTTCGGCACGCTGTTCACGGCGTTGCTGCTGTTCTTCGCGCTGCGCCTTGGCGGCTTCTTCCGACTGAGCTTCGGCGGCAACCGGCGCGTTTTGCGCTGCGTTGCGACGGTTACGGCGCTGCTCGTCACGCGACTCGCGAGGTTCGCGCGCTTCGCGATTATCGCGGCCTTCGCCACGTTCTCTACGTTCGCCACGTTCTGGACGTTCACCACGCTCGTTACGGTCACCGCGCTCGTTACGGTCACCGCGTTCGTTACGGTCACCGCGTTCGTTACGGTCACCGCGTTCGCCGCGATCTTTGCGGCCGGCGCCTTGACGGCGTTGGCCACGACGATCCTGACGACGGTTTTCGCTGTTTTCAGCTTTCGGCGTTTCAGCCGGTTTTTCTTCTACCGCCGGTTGTTCATCCGTGGCGAACAGTGCTTTCAGACCACCGAACAGACGACCCAGCAGGCCGGGTTTGACAGCAGCTGGCGCCGTTTGCTTGGCGACCGCGGCAGGTTTGGCCACTGCGACGGTTTCTTGCGCCGGCGGTGGGGCATCGGCAGCCAGAGAGAAGGAGGCCAGCGCCGGTTGTTCGGGACGTTTGCGCTCCATTGGCGCATCTTCCAGCGGCTGAGCCATCTCTTCTTCATGCAGTTTCGGCAGCAGGTAGCTCAGGGTTGGGGTTTCTTCGCCTTTGCGCACGCGCAATACCGAATAATGTGGCGTTTGCATCTGATCGTTTGGCACGATGATGGCTTTAACGCCGCCCTGACGCTTTTCAATGGCGCTGACGGATTCACGTTTTTCGTTCAGCAGGTAAGATGCCACCTGAACCGGCACGATAGCGTGAACTTCTTTGGTGTTTTCCTTCAGCGCTTCTTCTTCGATCAGGCGCAGAATGGACAGTGCCAACGACTCGTTGTCACGCACGGTACCGGTGCCGTTACAGCGCGGGCAGACATGATGGCTGGATTCGCCAAGCGACGGGCTGAGGCGTTGACGGGACATTTCAAGCAGGCCAAAGCGGGAAATGCGGCCAATCTGGATACGTGCACGGTCCTGACGGACGGCATCGCGCAGACGGTTTTCCACTTCGCGCTGGTGGCGTACCGGCGTCATGTCAATGAAGTCGATAACGATCAGGCCGCCGAGGTCACGCAAACGCAACTGGCGAGCGATTTCATCAGCCGCTTCCAGGTTGGTATTGAACGCGGTTTCTTCAATATCGCCACCGCGGGTTGCACGCGCGGAGTTGATATCAATGGCGGTCAGAGCTTCGGTGGTATCGATAACAATCGAACCGCCGGAAGGCAGACGCACTTCGCGCTGGAAGGCCGACTCAATTTGCGATTCGATCTGGTAATGGCTGAACAGCGGAATTTCACCACTGTACAGTTTGATTTTGCTGCTGAAATCTGGACGGCCCAGCGCGGCAATGTGCTCTTTCGCCAGGTCGAGAATTTTCGGGTTGTCGATCAGGATTTCGCCAATGTCCGGGCGCAGATAATCGCGGAATGCACGCACGATAACGTTGCTTTCCTGATGGATCAGGAAGGGGGCAGGACGGCCTTCGGCGGCTTTCTTGATGGCATCCCAGTGCTTGAGACGGAATGACAGATCCCATTGCAGCGCTTCGGCAGATTTGCCGACGCCCGCGGTGCGGACAATCAGGCCCATGCCGTCGGGTAATTGCAGCGAGGATAACGCTTCTTTCAGTTCGGTGCGGTCGTCACCTTCGATACGGCGAGAAATACCGCCGGCACGCGGGTTGTTCGGCATCAACACCAGGTAACTGCCTGCCAGGCTGATGAAGGTGGTCAAGGCGGCGCCTTTGTTGCCACGTTCTTCTTTATCAACCTGTACGATGACTTCCTGGCCTTCGCGCAGCACATCTTTGATGTTAGGGCGGCCATGGGAGGAATAATTGCTAGGGAAGTATTCGCGGGCGATTTCTTTAAGGGGGAGGAAACCATGTCGTTCTGCGCCGTAATCTACGAATGCAGCTTCAAGACTTGGTTCAATGCGGGTGATTTTGCCTTTGTAAATATTCGCCTTTTTCTGTTCATGACCCGGGCTTTCAATGTCCAAATCATACAGCCGCTGTCCATCTACTAGGGCAACACGCAACTCTTCCTGCTGAGTTGCGTTAATCAACATTCTTTTCATCTTAACTTACTCGTTATTTTTTACATTATCGACAGAGCTGCGGGCAAAAATATCCGTCATACTTCAGGCAGTTTCTGCATTGACGGCGCTTTCTCACCCCCGTCGCACCGGTGTCGATGCGCCTGGAGACTCGTTCAGTTGCCGTCTTTATGCAACCTGATTTATTAAGGGTATAACCTCATGGCCGGGTTAAACCGAAAGCCCCGTGTCTTCTCGCAAAGCCGTCAACCTCACGGTTGTCGCCTGCATAGGGGCGCATTATCTCGGTAAGCCTGCGTTTCTTTGTGAATGCAGCGCTTTTGAGTCAGGGAATAGTCTCTGATTTACGTCGACAGATCTGATTCCATTTTACCGGCCAAGCTGCAACCCGCAGCCCGCTAATTGTTTGATTTCACATTACGTCTTACGCCATTGCTGCGTTTTTGTGCTACCAGACAAACTTTATAATTCCGCAATTTCCCTTGTTTTAACGAGAATCAAGGCGGAAAGTGACCTCATTATTCCACTGCTGATACCGTTATAGCAAGGTGACTTTTTCTTAACTGCGGAAGAAATCGCAAACGATCAAACCGGCTTGCTGCCTTATTGTTCGCCGTGATCAATTCCACCGTCAGAGTGACAGTTAAGCACATAAAAAGAGGTGGCGCTATTTACGCGCTGTATTTAGAATCTCGCCCCATGAAAACGAACAATCCCGCAGTACAACTGATCACGATTTCTGACGATGAAGCGGGTCAGCGAATCGACAATTTTCTCCTTGCCCGCCTGAAAGGCGTGCCGAAGAGTATGATTTACCGCATCGTGCGCAAGGGCGAGGTGCGGGTGAACAAAGGCCGCATCAAGGCCGAATACAAGCTGGCCGCCGGCGACGTGGTTCGCGTGCCGCCGGTGCGGGTAGCCGAGCGTGAAGAAGCGCCGGTGTCCGCCAAACTGGATAAAGTGGCGGCGTTGGCCAATTGCATCCTGTACGAAGATGATCACCTGTTACTGCTGAACAAACCCTCCGGCACCGCCGTGCACGGTGGCAGCGGCTTGAGCTTTGGCGTCATCGAAGGGTTGCGCGCGCTGCGACCGGAAGCGCGCTTCCTGGAGCTGGTGCATCGGCTGGATCGCGATACCTCCGGCGTATTGCTGGTGGCGAAGAAGCGCTCGGCGCTGCGTTCGCTGCATGAGCAACTGCGACTGAAGGGGATGCAAAAGGATTACCTGGCGCTGGTGCGCGGTCAGTGGCAATCGCATTGCAAAGCGGTGCAGGCGCCGTTGCTGAAGAACATTCTGCAAAGCGGTGAGCGCATCGTGCGCGTCAGCAGCGAAGGTAAACCGTCGGAAACCCGCTTTAAGGTGGAAGAGCGGTTTGAACATGCCACCTTGGTGAAGGCCAGCCCGATTACCGGCCGCACCCATCAGATCCGCGTCCATACTCTACATGCCGGGCATCCCATTGCCTTTGACGATCGCTATGGCGATCGCGAGTTCGATCGTCAGTTGGCCGGCACCGGCCTCAAGCGGCTATTCCTGCATGCGGCGGCGTTGCGTTTTGAGCACCCGGGCACCGGCGAAACGCTGCGTATCGAAGCGCCGATGGACGACGAACTGCGTCATTGCCTGCAAGTGCTGCGCAAGCAGGCGCAGAAGTAACATCAGGTTTATCCCAGCGGGTCGAGTCCTTCGACCCGCAGCATCTCCAGCAGTGCGATCAGCGGCAGTCCGACCAGCGTGTTCGGGTCGCGGCCTTCCAATCGGTCAAACAGGGCAATGCCCAATCCTTCGCTTTTAAAGCTGCCGGCGCAATTGAGCGGCTGCTCACGTTGCACGTAAGCGGCGATTTCCGCCTCGGTGAGGGGGCGGAAATGGACGTGAAACGGTTCGCATAACGCCTGCAGATGCCCACTGCGGCTGTTGTACAGCGCCAGGCCGGTATAAAAGGTGACGCGTTTGCCGCTGGCCTGACGCAATTGCGCACGGGCATTGTCTTCGCTATGTGGCTTGCCGCTAATGTGGCCATCCAGCACGCATACCTGATCGGAGCCGATGATCAGATGGTCCGGGTAGGCCGACGATAACGCCTGCGCCTTGGCGGCAGCCAGGCGCAGCACCAGTGCGTCGGGGCTTTCGCCGGCCAGCGGGCTTTCATCAACCTGCGGCGCAGCGCAGATAAAGGGCAGTTGCAGCTTCTCCAGCAGCAGTTTGCGGTAGGGGGACGTCGAGGCTAACAGTAATCTCTGCATAAATTTTTTCGTAAACCGTAGCGTATTTGGTAGCAGCATCTTAAACTGTCGGCCGCTGTGGAAGCGAATATTGGTGAAAGGTGCCGTTTTACGGCCTTTTTCTTTGACTCTACGTCGTTACAAAGTTAATATGCGCGCCCTATGCAAAAGGTAAAATTACCCTTGACCATTGATGCGGTACGTACCGCTCAGAAACGCCTGGACTATGTTGGTGTCTATGCGCCTGAGCAGGTTACACGTGTTGCCGACTCCGTGGTCAGTGTGGATGGCGATGTTCAGGTGTCGTTGTCGTTTGATATTGACAACCAACGCCTGGCGGTGATTACAGGGCAAGCGGACGTCGCGGTAACGCTGATGTGCCAGCGCTGTGGAGTCCCGTTTGAACATCACGTTCACACAACATATTGTTTTAGCCCGGTCGTCAATGATGAGCAGGCTGAGGCATTACCGGAAGCGTACGAACCGATCGAAGTTGACGAGTTTGGCGAAGTCGATCTGTTGGCAATGATTGAAGATGAAATTATTCTTTCGCTGCCAGTCGTTCCGGTACATGAATCTGAACACTGTGAAGTGTCCGAAGCGGACATGGTATTTGGCAAACTGCCTGCAGAGGCGGAGAAACCGAATCCGTTTGCCGTATTAGCCAGTTTAAAGAAAAGTAATTGAGGAGTAAGGTCCATGGCCGTACAACAGAACAAACCAACCCGTTCCAAGCGTGGCATGCGTCGTTCACACGATGCGCTGACCACGACTACTTTGTCTGTAGACAAAGTATCCGGTGAAACTCACCGTCGTCACCACATCACTGCCGACGGTTTCTACCGCGGTCGCAAGGTTATCGGCTAAGTAGCGGTACCTTGACTCGTCTAACCCTGGCGTTAGATGCAATGGGCGGGGACTTCGGTCCCTGCGTCACAGTGCCTGCTTCATTGCAGGCACTGGCCTCTAATTTACAGCTTCATCTCCTGCTGGTCGGCGATCCCGACGCCATCTCCCCCTTACTTGCCAAAGCCGATCCGATTCTTTTGGAGCGTCTGCAAGTCGTGCCCGCCGAGTCAGTCATTGCCGGTGACGCCAAGCCTTCACAAGCAATACGCGCCAGCCGCGGCACCTCCATGCGTATCGCGCTGGAGCTGATTAAGCAGGGCGAGGCGCAGGCATGCGTTAGTGCGGGCAATACCGGGGCGCTGATGGGGTTGGCCAAGATGTTGATCAAGCCGCTGGACGGCATCGAGCGGCCGGCGTTGATGACGGTGATTCCCAACCAGCAGCGCAGCAAGACGGTGGTGCTGGATCTGGGCGCCAACGTGGAGTGCGACAGCACCATGCTGGTGCAGTTCGCCGTGATGGGCGCCGTTATGGCGGAAGAGGTGGTGGGCATTGCGCAACCGCGCGTGGCGCTGCTGAACATCGGCGAAGAAGAGACCAAAGGTCTGGATAATATCCGCGAAGCGGCCGCTGTTTTAAGAAAAACTCCGACAATCAACTATATTGGTTATCTGGAAGGAAACGATCTGCTCACCGGTAAAACCGATGTCATGGTCTGCGACGGCTTTGTTGGCAACGTCACGCTGAAGACCATGGAGGGTGTGATAAGGCTGTTTTTATCTTTGCTGAAATCCTCCGGCGACGGTGGTAAGCAGGCGTGGTGGTTAAAATTGTTGGGCCGTTGGTTACAAAAAAGAGTGGCCAGGCGTTTCGGTCACTTGAACCCCGACCAGTATAATGGTGCATGTCTGTTAGGATTGCGGGGCACCGTAATCAAGAGCCACGGCGCGGCGAACCAACGCGCGTTCGCGGTCGCCATCGAACAGGCTGTGCAGGCGGTGCAGCGGCAAGTCCCTGACAGGATTGCGGCGCGCCTTGAGGCTGTATTACCCAAGAGTGACTGATCGTACATGTATACAAAGATTCTCGGTACGGGGAGTTATTTACCCGTACAAGTGCGCACCAATGCTGATTTGGAAAAAATGGTGGATACCTCTGACGAGTGGATCGTCACGCGTACCGGTATCCGTGAACGCCGTATCGCAGCCGCAGACGAAACGGTTGCGACCATGGGCTTCGAGGCAGCAAAACATGCGCTGGAAATGGCCGGCGTGGCGAAAGAAGATCTTGGTCTGATCATTGTTGCGACCACGACCTCGAGCCATGCTTTCCCAAGTTCAGCCTGCCAGATTCAGCAAATGCTGGGCGTCAAGGACTGTGCGGCCTTCGATTTGGCTGCGGCCTGCGCCGGTTTTACCTATGCGCTGAGCGTGGCCGATCAATACATCAAGAACGGTGCGGTGAAGCATGCGCTGGTGATCGGCGCCGACGTGCTGTCTCGCACCCTCGATCCTGACGACCGCGGCACCATCATCCTGTTTGGCGATGGCGCCGGGGCGGTCTTGCTGGGCGCTTCCGAGCAGCCGGGCATTTTGTCTACTCACCTGCATGCCGATGGCAGTTACGGCGGGTTGCTGACGCTGCCGTATAAAGATCGCCAGCAGCAGGAGAAACCGGCCTACGTCACCATGGCGGGCAATGAAGTCTTTAAGGTTGCGGTTACGGAACTGGCGCACATCGTAGATGAAACGCTGGCAGCCAACAATCTGGATCGCAGCGAGCTGGACTGGTTGGTGCCGCATCAGGCCAACCTGCGCATTATCAGCGCGACGGCAAGAAAACTGGGTATGGGGATGGACAAGGTGGTCGTGACGCTCGATCGTCACGGTAATACCTCTGCCGCCTCGGTACCGGCAGCGCTGGATGAAGCGGTGCGCGACGGGCGGATCCAACGCGGTCAACTGGTATTGCTTGAAGCATTTGGCGGCGGCTTTACCTGGGGCTCGGCGCTGGTTCGTTTCTGATTAACAGGAAGAAAAAATGACGCAATTTGCAATGGTATTTCCTGGCCAGGGGTCACAGACCGTTGGCATGCTGGCCGAGTTGGCCACCCAGTATCCTGTAGTTGAACAGACCTTCGCCGAGGCGTCTGATGCCCTGGGTTACGACCTGTGGCAACGGGTGCAGCAGGGGCCGGCCGAAGAACTGAATAAAACCTGGCAGACGCAGCCTGCGTTGCTGGCGGCGTCGGTCGCCATTTTCCGCGTTTGGCAGCAACAGGGCGGGAAAATGCCGGCGTTGATGGCTGGCCATAGCCTTGGTGAATATTCCGCGCTGGTATGTGCGGGCGTACTGGATTTTAAGGCGGCAATCCGTCTGGTCGAGCTGCGCGGAAAACTGATGCAGGAAGCGGTGCCAGTCGGCACCGGCGCCATGTATGCCATTATTGGCCTGGATAACGACGCTATCGCCAAGGCGTGCGAAGAATCGGCCCAGGGCGAGGTGGTTGCACCGGTGAATTTCAACTCACCCGGCCAGGTGGTGATTGCCGGCAACAAGGACGCGGTAGAGCGTGCCGGTGCTGCCTGTAAAGCCGCTGGTGCCAAGCGTGCGCTGCCGTTACCGGTTAGCGTACCTTCGCATTGTGCGTTAATGAAACCGGCGGCAGACAAGCTGGCCGAGGCGTTGAAAGACGTCACCTTCAACGCACCGCAGATCCCGGTGATCAACAACGTCGACGTGCGCAGCGAAACCGATCCGCAAGCGATCCGCAGCGCGCTGGTTCGCCAGTTGTTCAGCCCGGTGCGCTGGACCGAAAGCGTAGAATTCATTGCGGCGCAGGGCGTCGACTCGCTGCTGGAGGTCGGTCCGGGCAAAGTGCTCACCGGCCTGACCAAACGCATTGTCGACACCCTGACGGCAGCGGCGGTTAACGACCCAGCCAGCCTGTCAGCGGCGCTTGAACAATAAAGAGGAAAACAATGAGCTTCGAAGGAAAAATTGTTCTGGTCACCGGCGCAAGCCGCGGTATTGGCCGGGCTATTGCAGAATCGTTTGTTGCGCGTGGCGCAAAAGTTATCGGTACCGCGACCAGTGAAAAGGGCGCGGAAGCCATCAGCGACTATCTGGGCGCAAACGGCAAAGGGGTTATGTTAAACGTTGTTGATGCTCAATCAATCGACAGCGTGCTGGCATCGATTCGTGCGGAATTTGGCGAAATCGACATTTTAGTGAATAATGCCGGCATTACGCGTGATAACCTGCTGATGCGTATGAAAGACGATGAGTGGCAGGATATTCTTGATACTAATCTGACTTCCGTATTCCGTCTGTCAAAAGCGGTAATGCGAGCTATGATGAAAAAGCGGTTTGGCCGGATCATCACCATCGGTTCCGTTGTCGGAACCATGGGCAACGCAGGGCAGGCTAACTACGCGGCGGCTAAAGCCGGCTTGATTGGTTTTAGCAAATCTTTGGCACGTGAAGTTGCTTCTCGTGGCATTACGGTCAACGTCGTGGCTCCTGGCTTTATTGAGACGGACATGACACGGGCGTTGACAGAAGATCAACGTGCAGGCATTTTGACATCGGTTCCAGCCAATCGGCTGGGTGATGCTAAAGAAATCGCCAGCGCTGTTGCATTTTTAGCCTCTGATGAGGCTGGCTATATCACCGGTGAAACATTGCATGTCAATGGCGGCATGTACATGATTTAAAAAATGCGAAAACTATTTGCGTTATTTGGGGTAAAAACCGCAAAATAGCGTAAAATCGTGGTTTGACCAGCCGGGATTTAGTTGCATCTTTTTCAACATTTTATACACTACGAAAACCATCGCGAAAGCGAGTTTTGATAGGAAATTTAAGAGTATGAGCACTATCGAAGAACGCGTTAAGAAAATCATTGTTGAGCAACTGGGTGTTAAACAGGAGGAAGTGGTAAACACTGCTTCTTTCGTTGAAGATCTGGGTGCTGATTCTCTTGACACTGTTGAGCTGGTAATGGCGCTGGAAGAAGAATTCGACACCGAAATTCCAGACGAAGAAGCTGAGAAAATCACTACTGTTCAGGCAGCTATTGATTTCATCAACAACAACCAGCAGTAAGCGAACATATCTAGGCGGTCACTCGACCGCCTAAGTTTTTTCTATCTCTAGTGTCATATTTTCCCTCCTTGGAGGACAAACGTGTCTAAGCGTCGAGTAGTTGTGACCGGACTGGGCATGTTGTCTCCTGTCGGCAATACGGTAGAGTCCACATGGAACGCTCTTCTTGCCGGTCAGAGTGGCATCAGCCTGATCGA